>ENA-ORMR01000005-ORMR01000005.1-human-gut-metagenome-genome-assembly--contig:-NODE-5-length-263913-cov-22.324330_pt1 | contig 263913 bp, 277 predicted proteins | sample MGYA00242107_ERZ509003 | MGnify/ENA primary metagenome ERZ509003 (study PRJEB26280, sample SAMEA2338699) | human gut metagenome | biome: human gut; feature: human-associated habitat; material: faeces...
ATGTAGGGAAAAAGTCAATTGCACGTTTAATCATTTTCTCGTAATCAAACATTCTATCACCTTACCCTTCTAAGATTCAACATCCCACCATATTATTTGATTATATACAAATCTTGCTTTAATTGTTTGCAAAATTTCAAAATCAGTAGATTCTTCGTCATCTAAATATACTTGAACTATATTGAAATATTCAACACCATCTACTGCTAATCCTATTTCGTTAATGTCTCCAAGTTCTAGATAATCACCTGGAGCAATACTATTTACATAATCTTTTACTTTGTCACTTACTTCTTGTTTAATAATATATTGATCTCCATCAGTTTTAATTTTTAAATAAGCAACAAATTTTACATCAACAGGAGTAGGAACTCTAAACTCGACTCTTGATGATGGATTAATAACAGTAGATACTTTATCAGTAGCTTCGTCTATAGCCAATCTAATATCATCTTCATCGTAAGATAAAGGAGTCAAATAAATAGTAGCCGTACCTACGCCTTTAGTATATTGAACATAATTAGCAGCTGTAGAGAATTCTAATTCTTTACATTTATCATTTATAGCTGTAGAGTTACATGATGCATGTCTTAAATTCCAGTTCATTAATCTGTATTTATAGTTCTCATCACTCTCGCCATCTATCCTAGGCAAAGAAACAAAATAACCAGTACTGTCTAATTCATCACCAGTTTGTTCTGTAAATAAATATGGCTTTCTATTATCTTCTATGGTTTGATATATTGTAGAAAATTGATCTGCTATTGCAGAAAAGAACATATCAATTACAGTTCCTCTTCCAATATCTATATTGGTTTTTTTGTAGAAAGTTTCTTTCAATTCTTTATATATTTCTAATAATGTTTTAATTTTAATCACCACCTATACATAATAATAGTAATTATAATCATCGTTTTTGATTGTTATCATTAAACTATTACTATAATCTAAGTAGATAGTTTCTATTTTTTGAACATCAATTTCTGCATTTGGCAAAATGTCGCTGATAGCTCTTTTAGCACTTTCTCTAATAATACTAAAATTATCATTATCCGCAATTATATTATGTTTATATAAATCTAAATCAGATCCTATATCTTCATTATTTAACAGTGTGCCTAATGCAGTTTGAAGTCTTATTTTTATCTGTTGTTCAATATAATCTTCATCTTTAGCTATTACAACTTCTTTGTTATTCTCTATTTTTTTAATATATAAATTTAAACATATACCAGGATTTAATATTCTATCTTCTTTATGATTCTCTAGATATGAGAACGAAGATAGATTTTCGGTATAAAAATTTATAGTTAATGTATCACTTTTAGATACAAAGAAGTTTAATTCAAAACTATTATTTAAGACTTGTGATTCTTCAAATAGCAAATCTCCATTTTTATTTAATTGAAAATCTATCATACTGTATCACCTATTTTCTTGAATTATCTTTAGATATTTTATAATCAGCTATATTGTCATAAGCATCATCTAAATCTAAATCTATATTTTTATCTACAGCATAAGGATCTAGTATATTACTAAATATTGGTACACGAACTTGACGTCTTATAAGAACCCACTTCTGTAATGTTGGTTCCCAAACTTTAACAAGTACTGTACCCATCATAGTTAAGTTCCCTATTGAAGTATTCATAACTTCTTTCATATTAGTTAATTCATATAATTGAGAATTAAGCTTATGATAGTTTACGCATAAGTCACTAGTTACAATATCTTTTTGTACAGTTATTGTATTAGAATGTAAACTTATTTCTGTAGCAGAACCTGCTTTAGCATTATGTTTATATTGCGTATAATTACCAGATGATAAGTTAACATTACCTTCTTTATCATAAACCATGGATGAACCAGAGTTTTTGTTTATAATACCTTTAGATGTGTTGGTATCAGCTTTCTCTGATTGTGCAACGGCCTTAGTAAATAAATTATCTTTGCTTTCTTCTAAACTCATATATATCACTCCTTATTTATTGTAGAAATCCACCTAATGTACTATTTATACTGTTACTATAATAATCATAATTAGTACTATTATTAACTGAGCTATCATATCTTCCAGTTATAACAAAACGTCTACCGTCTTCAGCTATATTAACTAGATCACCAACAGCTGGTTCCCAACTAATTAATCCTTTATCATTATTATCTTTTCTTATAGCAACATTATATTCTACTGTGTTAGCACCGTCCCTGTTTATAACAGAGACAGTGTAACAATTTGAATTTGATATCTCAATTACTTTAGCTATCTTTTGTTGAGATATATTATATTTATCACTTCTATTAACTACGTTAGAACGTATTGTGTTTTTTAAACTTGACATATTATTCACCTGTCTTTCCTGGATATACTGTTATTGCAACGCCATTATCAGTGTCTTGATAAGAAAATACATGACGTTTTATTTTTTTATTATTTGGTCCTAATGTTTCGCAATCTGTTTGTTTCCTAGCATTCTTAATTGCTGTTATTAATGAATCTTTGTTATCGCAGTCAAGTACGAATGCAAATCCTGTACTTTTCCATGAACGTGAATCATTAACCCTAGTACCACTATTAAAAGTAAGTTCTGCTCCTTGTAGAGCTTCATCTTGCATTATTACTTTTATTACATATATAGCATCTGTTTGTATCATAGGTAAATCAAAAACTTTACCTTTATCATCTGTGATATATTTAATAACTCTATCTCCACCTTCAAATTTCATACCTACTTCTAAGGCACTAGTTGCATGAGCTATTTTAAAATTTTTAATAACAGAATGTCCGCCACTTTTAGCAAGCTTAATTTCGTCATCATCTTCTATAGGAGTTAAAGCTAAAACTCTTTTATTAGTAGGCAATTCTTTTATTGTTACTTTTCTCTTTTCATCAGGAGGTAAATTTTCGTATTCTTTTTTATCTGGATCATCGATACCGCCTATTTGATAAAGTAAGAATGTTTGATCTGTTTTGCCTTTAGTATTAAAGCTCAATAATCTATCTTTGAATTTAAGGGCTTGTATTTCAGCCCCATTAGATGAATACTCTTTTGAAGCATAACCACATATTTCTTGATATAGATTTTCTATAGATAAATTAGTATCATTAGACATTTGAGCTATACCTAAAGATTCTCTCCAATGTTCAAATACACTGTCTACATTTGAGCCTTTACAGAAAGATTTAGTTAATGAACCAACTATAGGCACATCAGTTATTTTTTCATAACCTGCCATTATCATAGCTTGTATAGAATCCTTAGATTGTTTGTAAGGGTAACCCATTACAGAACCACGATGACCTGCCATACCAGCTATTAATTGTCTTTGATATTTATTTATAGGATAAACAGTTAAAGCCTGAACGTTTCTTAGCCAATTAAATAAAGCAGCTTGAATGTTCTTTGCAATTATAAATATACAAGCACCAGCAACAACTGTTTCGATTAATGTTACAGGATTTAATAATACAGCAGCTACACCCGCAGTTTCAGTTCCAACCGTAGTAGAAGTTATTAATTGATTAAGACTTGCCCAAGCTTCTGCTCCACCTAGGCTTTCTACTAAAGAACTTAATTTAGCAGATGACATTATTGAAGAAGTTAAAGTTGCCGTAGCACTAGATTCAATTAATTTAGCCATACCTAATCTAGCCGTAACAGCTATACCTTCAGTAGCTAAGAAATGTCCAGTTACATTTTGATAACTTGTTTCTTGAGTACAGTCTACTGCACGAACTATTAAATCAGGAGTTATTGTAGTAGTAAAACCTGTTTCACTGTTCATACTAAATACAACTGTTTCTACTTCCATTTGTCCAGACATATCTTCATATGTATCTACGATATCAAATCTATCGTATGGTTTAACTGAAGGATCTCCTATTACACATAATTGTCCATCATACATATCCTTTACAGATTCTCTAAGTACGTTAGTAGTTATCTTTCTTGCTAATTGTTTGTTGACTTTATCGTCATCAGCATCAGTTGACCATCTTTCTGATAAACCAGTTATAAGTGGTATGTCGATACCGCCGTTACCACTAGCTATAAGACCAGTATCTACTGTCATAGATTTTTGATATTCAGGATATATATTCATGTCTAAATATACAGGGCCTACTGTAGCTTGTTCATGTCCCCAGATAAAGTCTGTTGCTTGCCATGTACCTACAGCATTAGTTTTCATATTAGCTTCTGTAGCTTCGATACTATTATAAATTATATCGTTATAAGAATCGAAATAATGATATTGTTGGAAAGGTTTACGTCTTTCGTATATAACGCTGTTTACTTTCTTATAAGCATATGCATAATAATGGTTACCTTTCATCATACACAATGTACTTCTCATACCAAAGTCTCTGATTGCTGCAAAATAATCATCACCTGCATGAGCGCATAAATTAACTATTTCCCACATTGATTTATCTTGTATTGAACAGTTGATTGTAGGAGTCGAATTACTTTCTGACTTATCAGGGACTAAAGCTGTTACGCCTGATAATATAGCTTCATCTGATACTTCGTATAAGTTTTGAACTATTTCGCTATCTGCAAATATATCTTTAAATCTTCGGTCTCCGAAATGATATATACCAAATGGGTTTTCAGAGAAGAATCTGTTATTAAACATTTTTCTGATAGCTGTTTTAACTACGCCACCGTATTTAGCAGTCATTAGTTTTGCAACTAAGTTCTTAGGAGTTTCACCACCACGAGCTATTGCTCCACGGATATCTTTACATATTGTAACCCAGCTTTGTGCTTCTTCAAGGGATTTAGCTTCAAGTTCGCCAAATGCATTTAATGGATTCATTAATTCATGACCATCACCTTGACATACTACATCGATAGTTTCGCCGCAGTTAACCTCAGCTATTTTACCATTAAATACTATAGGCAATTTAGAGCCATCAGAGCCATAGCCCATTCTTACATGAATTCTAACACCCGCACTTAATACTGTAGTATCTGTTAATTGTTTACGTCCACGTATCATTTCTTCTGTATTTAAATAAGCACGAGGAGAGAATATACTATTGAAGTAATCTTTAACACCATATACATCTACGTATTGTTGATACACTGTATTATCGTATGTAGAAGCATATGAAGTATATAGGTTACTCATAGTAAATGTGCATGTATCTGCTGGTACTTTTCTAGATTTAACAATATCTATATTGCTTATAGCTGACATGTTGTAGAAGTTATCGTATAATTTCCATGTACCTATACGTCTACCTTCGTCTACAAATATAATATAGAATGTAGGGAAAGCCCTTACTAATCTACCTCTTTTATCAGTAGTAAGCATATCGTAGAAACTATGAAGTACATATCTTCTAGGATCATTAGAGAAGTTTTCAGCTATCTCTTGCATTAAAGTATTAAATATCTTTTGTGCATTTGATGTTATAGCGTCTGAATCTGTTTCCATATTTGTTCCTAACATTTTAATTCCAGCTAATGCTTGTAAGAATTTATTCATAGGAGTACAGTCAGCAGTACCTACGGAAGTACCAAGAGTCATATTATTTAATTCGTCATAATTTCTCTTTGTTACTAACTTAGCTATTTTAGCATTACAGTCTATTGCCATTAACATAACTGGATAAATCATTCTAGCACTAAATATTTGAGAATAACTTACTGGTATATCATCTTCTATTAATGCATCCATGTCTTCTTTAGACATACCATATTTCCTTTCTATTGCCTCATTAAGTCCTTCTTCTTGTAGCTTTTTGCCACTGCCGTGGTCTTGATCGCCACTATTATAGTTTAAAGAACTATCCCATTGATCAATATATTCGTCCCATTCTTTTTTTACTTGGTCATAGTTTCCAGCTATAACGTCTACTTCACTTATAAAATAACCATCTATTAACATCTCTTTTAGCTTTTGTAATACTACACGTATGAAAGCTACGCAGTTATCACATGCATTAGTAGATATAGCTTTTATATAATCACGACCTTTTTTACTTCTATAACCTTGGTAGTTATAATATGGATCAAGGAATCCTTTTTCACACCATTTAGGGTCTTTACTTAAGTCGTACATTTCTTTACATTTATAATTAACTTGGCTCTTAGGACACATCATATCTTGTATTCTTTTGATATTATATTTACCTATTCCCCAAGCACCGAAGAAGTCTCCGACAGTAGCTACATAGTACCAATAAGCATCTTCCATACCTAAATTCTTATCTTTAGCTATCTTCTTTATATCTTTATCGTTTTCGTCGTATGCTTTAACTACTTTATTATCTTTATATCTTATATTAGGTTTATTAGTATCACCGTTAATAAATTGTTGCGGAGCCCAGTCATTATTATTCTTGTTATATTGTTGACCAGTACGACAACAACCTGCTGCGTAAATATATCCTTGTAAAAATAATGGTAGATTGCCTTCATCCCATACATCTTCATCGAATTTTTCACCAGCATTATCAGTAGTAAAAGAAGAGTCTCCGTAATAATAACCATCTTTTTCGCTAAAGTGACCACTAGCTGCTCCACCACTTTCACCAGCAGTAGTAGCAAGTTTCTTTAATCCGCCTTTTGAATACTTGCCCATAGGGTCTAAAATATTTAATAGTCTTATACCAGCGTCTGTATCAAACACTTTACAAAAAGCATCAGCAACACATGATAAATCAGCATATCTATTTCCGCCTTCTAATTCCATTGGAGAATATAATATTTCATTTATAGCAAGAATAGCATTTCTTCTCTTTGTATATATTTCGTTTACCCATTTCGCTTCTTTGTCTTCTTTTTTACTGTTAGCTTTGTTAATACCTGATACTTTTAATCTTTCAACCAAATCATTAACATAAGTTTGAGACAATGTAGCAAACCAACCTTCTTTTATTTGCCATCCATTTTCTATACCATAAGCTGTTAGGCAAGATAAAGTTGTACCTAATTCCATTAAGTCATCGAAATTATCAGATGCGAACATACTACCCTTTTTAAATAAAGTTTCTTGTTCTCCTGATACATTAAGTTGGCTCATTAATTCTTGTGCATATTTAGATACAGAGTTTTGACTGTTATCGCACACATCAAGTCCCATTATCTTATTAAGCTTAGCCGCTAAAACAAGACCGCTGTCATCTTCCATATGTAATACAGAATCACTGACAGAACATTGACCTACTGTCTTCGTTTCTGTACCGTCTTCCTTGTCCTTTTCAGCTGCTACATAATACTTATCATACAGATATGTTTTAACTATCTCTTTAGTCATTTGAGCGCTGTATTGATAAGAATATATAATATAGAAATCAGGATCGACATATGCTCTATTCTCATTAGCATATTTTAAATAACTCCAACCTAGTTTTTCTAATTCAGCAAGACTAGGCAAATCTAAGTCAGGATACAATTCAGATTGTGCTAATGCTTCTTCTAATGAGAAATAATCTTTTATGTTAGTAGATGCTATGTCACTAGTAAATCCATTAGTATTTATTTTACGTAAAGCTTCTCTTTGTCTTAATGTTCTATCTACAGATGTGAATCTCATTTGTATTTGATAAGTTCCAGGGAAACCATCTACTGTTGTTACGTTAACATTTTCAACTAAGCATTCATTAATTCCTAGCATCTGTAAATAATCATTTTTAGCTTTAACTGGGAAACAAGGCATTACTCTACGATATGTTTTGGTTGTTTGTAATGCATAAGCAGGTAATTGATTCATTAATGATACTACTAATAAATCTTGTGTAGTAAACATTATCTCAAATGTTACATCTCCTCCACCCATAAATTGAGGAGCAAAACCATCTTGAGCTTTTAAATACATTTCTGTAAAAGTGTTTTGTGTCACTACATGTAATAAATCTAAATCTATACTTACACTATTGCCGTTTAAGTCTTTTATATAAGGAACAAATTTCATAGCTTTAGGATCTGTATAGTTTGCATAATTAAATACTTCAGAAGTTGTACTAACTTTAGATGGTTTATTGCTTCCTGAGCCTGCGGACATTATAGCAGCAAGTCCTGCATCATAAGCAGCTGATACGCCGACAAACTTACTGTTTTCATCATATTGAGCTGTTACAATATATTTACCGTATCCATCTTTAAAGAAGTTAGCTGATGAAGCACCTTCATCTGTCTTAGTTGATAAGTCTCTGACATATTCTCTGATATTATCTAAACTAACCTTTGTAGTATCAAGCTTAATATTAAATGTCCATACAACTGCTGTATTAGCACTATTTAGCCCTTCATCTAGTGTAACATCATTAACCCATCCTAAATTAAATAATACATTTAGTCTGTTATTGAATATAGTTTTAAGATCGCTAGGTTTAACATCCATAACATGAGTTCTTGATTTAGACCACGATGTAGCATAATCATCAGTACGGAATATATCATTAGTATTAACACCAATTACGCTATCTGATGTATTATATTTATTTTTAAGTTGAACTTTACTATCTTTAAGCAATGTTTTAAGTTTGCTTTTAAAAGTATCATTATCTACTAATGGATCATCGCCAGCTATTTCATTTACATAATTTGATTCATCATTATTTAATGATACTGAAGATATCATTTGACCATATCTATCTTTATCTTTTTTACATTGCAAAGCTTTAGTTAACCAGCTATCATCTGGTACATAAAACTCTATACTTTGAGAAGTTAAATTCGCACGTTGCAAGACGTTCTTATAAGAATAATAATATTCGCCATACTCATATGTATTATAAGTATATTTGCTTATTTCTTCTCCGTGCATGATACATCTTTGATAATAATATCTATAAACTTCCCATTCAAAACATTTGGCAAATATAGGTTCGAAATCTTGTATTTTACCAGTATCGCTATTTACATATTGTATAGGTAAATCTGGCATATAAACTCTATAATTAAATTCACGAAGAGTAAGAGTAGCTTTAAGCAATTTAGGAAATCCCTCGACCGTATCAAGTGAAATACCTACCATTGTTACAGCTTCTATTCCTAATACATTATTAATATAATAATTATGAATAGGTAAGAAAGGACATATTCTGAATTGAGCAAATAATGCTCTCAAACCATTCATATAGTAAGTAACTTTTGTACCATTAGGCGTTTCTGCTTTATATGGGATACCGTTAATACCATTTTCACCATAAAAGAATACGTCCATTTCAAGTACTTGTTCACGGTTAGCTTGGTTTTTGACCATGGTACCTTTACTTCTTAATAGCGGTACTTTTGTATAATCTATGTTACTTACATTACGAATACTTTGTGGAGGAATTAAGAAAAAGCTATCACCAAGCAATACAGTACATTCTTTTTCTGCGTTCCATTCTAAACCAGTAAGAGATTCATGGAGTTTTATCATCTTTTCAAATGATTCATTCCCATTAACATTACTATCATCTATAAATCTATAAGAGTTATTATAACTTCCTATTTTAAATGCATCATTACTTAATCCGTTATAAATGCCTTCTAATTCTGGAGAACCACTGAAATCAGGATCAGGTTCAGTAAAATTAGTACCTGCTTGAACATATTTAGATACATTAATCCATACAGATTCTCCATTCATTTTCATCTTAACATATAGTGTACCTAATAAACGTCCATATTTATCTGTACCAAATGGAGAATATGTTAATCTACTTAACGGTCTACCGTCTTGTTTATTAATCCAACTTTGTATTATATTTTTCACTGTTTCAGGGAAATAATATAAAGAGGTATAACATGTATATGTAGGAGCTGTTCTAACTGCAGTAGTAGTGTGAGCATCAAGTATTAATATCATATCTTGTATGCTACTCTTCTTATCTATTAAAAGCTCTTTAATTCTTTTTTGAGCTTTATAACCATCTAGTACTGTATCCTTACCCCAAGATTTACCAGCTCCTACGACTAACATAGGAGTGCCGCCAGCATAATCACTAGATGAACTAAATAAATAAGAAGCATCTTTTTTAACTACTTCTAGATAAGTAGTTATTCCATCTTGTTTGTTTTTATAAAACAAAACAGAGTGTGATTTATCTCTTTCTGAAAGAGTCCATTTGTTAGGATCATCGCTCTTGTTCTTATTTATAAGATAAGGAGCGTATTGTATCTCAGCTTTTTTAGATACAGCTAAACCTTCTATCTGGTCCCATGTTAATGCTTCTAATTCTGTATCTTTATTATAAACAACTACAGCTTCGTAGTGAGGGATTTCAGCACAGTCTACACCTGCAGCTCTGACTTTAATACCGCCTCTGTCGTCGCCACCACTACTAACACAGTTCATAGATTTAATATAATCTTCAAATCCTTTATACGTTTTAGAACCTATAGTTGCGCTTTTGCCACCATCATCTATATCAGAAAAACTAAAACCATATGTATCACCATCTATAGAACCCATGTCAAGCATGTTCTTATTATATTCTATACCGTCTACACTTAATACCCAGACTTTTTCTTTATCATCATAGCCTAGAGTTTCACTGTAAGGAGCTTCGCAATAATAAGCTACATTCTTATAATCATCTTTACCTTTATTTAAAGAATCAGATATAGATCCTAGGTATTCAGTAATACAATCTTCTTTTATCATTTCATAGATATTAGGGACAAAATCTTCTATATCCATATCAGTATTTTCTACTTTAGAGACTTTCATCTCTGCCCATTTATCTCTTATATCTGAAAGATTATTAGCCATTTTTTCACTTCCTTTACATATAATAAACGATAGGCCTAGGACAATCTAAGCCTATCATAATATATCCTACTTAATAATATAGTTTTACATATAATTATTAATTATTTTTTCGATATCTTTATCTGACCATCCACCACTACTATTACTTTTGAAATTCATATTTATACTTACTGCGCCACCAACAGAGGCTGATACTGCTTCTTTCATAGCTCTTTTCATATGACGCTCACCTTTCTTAGTATTAGCATTGATATTGATAATATAACCTTGTTGTGAATTACCTGTAACAAAGCCTCCTTGATTGTCAAAAAATTCAGGAACAGTCATTCTATCGTTTGCTTGTTGTCTTTGTTGTTGTTCATCTTGAACAGCTTTACTCTTCTTAAGTGGTCCACCTGCATATCCTGCAGCAGCTACACCTATAGCTAAACCGATAGCACTAAATCCTATTATAGAAGCGGGGCTACTTAATAAACTATCTTTGCCGCCTTCAATTATATGTTCTAATGTTTCGCTACCAGCTCTAGTAATGTTTTTAAAGTTGTTTATATTCTTTAATCTATCTGCCATAACTCTAGTACCTTGTTTTTCGAAATCACGCTCTTTATAAGATACATCTTGGCCACTTAATAGACTTTGTATTAAAGCTGTGTGACTCTCACCAGAAGCTCCTTCTACGTTAACTAATCTTTCTACACTACCACCATTTCTACCGAATACAGCAAATAAATTAGCATCTGCTCTAAAACTTTCACTATTCTTATTTAATGTATCTATAGTGTCATAATATTGTTCAGCAAGATACATGGCTTTACCTTTTTCAGTGGCATCTTTAACGCCTTCTTTTTCATATTTATCAATATAAGCAGAAGCCTTGTTAATCATAGATTCACTTAATGTACCATCATCTACCCATGTATCAAATTGACTAGCCACAGTAGAAAATCTACCATAACGTTCGAACCAATTTAAGAAATCTTCACGAGTTTCTTGTGTAGCTCTAGCGCTTCTTATTGATTGCATTGTTCCACCAAATGACATGAAACGATCATCACCAGCGTACATTTTAAGCTTTTTAGCTGATATAATATCTTGTTCTGAACCGCCAGAGAATAAAGTTATATTTCCTCTTTTTAATGCAATAGATTTTAGCTCAGGACTATTTCTAATTTCACTTTCGCTCATACCAGATAATCTTAATCTACGTTCAGTATCTTTTTCTGCTTGAGCAAAGTAATTATCAGATGCTTGTTTCATAGCATATAATTGAGCATCGACTAAACCTATGGCATCTTTAGAGCCTTTGAATAATAGTGATTCAACATATTTATTTTGTTGAATTCTTCCAAGTGCTGCAGTTTCTGCTTGGTCAGCTACTTGACTACCACTTTTTTGTAATATATAAAGCATTTCATCTAAAGCTTCTCTTTGGTTGTTACCAAATGAAACAATAGTTTTAGCAGATTCTTTATCTCCTACTTCTCTCATGCCCTCAACGTATTTAAACTTTTCGCCTTTAAATAAATCAGGTTGTTTATCTAATACATTTACAGCTTCTGCGAAATAACTTTTTAGTTCGTTATCGCTTTTAATTAATTCTCCAGCTCTAACATTTTCTCTTCTATTAAATGTTCTTAATCTACCAAGAGATGAACGACCGCCTTCTACTTCTGCTAATAAGTTTTTGCCATCTACTGACAGAGCCATAGATTTATAAGCTCTACCACTATCTTTAGCAAGAGTTTCTGCTACATTTTCTCTTACGACTTTAGCATTGTCTACAGCGACTCTAATAGATTCTAATTCTTTTCCTCTAAAGAAATCATAAGCTTCGCCAAGTTCTTCAGCAGTACCTCTGACATTATTTTGCTTCATTGATTGAATAGTATTTCTACGTAAGTTTTCTTCAATCATATCTTTATCTAAAGAATCTATATCTATGTTTTGAGCTTTTAAATCAGCTTTCATTTGTGCCATAGAATCTTCTTTATGTTTGTTATATAAAAGATAGTTTACATTATTCTTTGCTATTTTAACTGTTGAAAGTGAGTCACCGTCAAGGTCACCATTAAGATTAGATAAAGTATGTCCTGCTACAGCTGTAGCATTGTCAGCTAATGTTGTATCTAAGAATGTGTAGCTAGTAAGTGCAGATGTATCATATATATTAGGATAACGGTCTGAAATATCCATAGTACCATGAGTTTTTAAATAGTTTGTCATTTCATTTCTTAACTCAGTTTTATCGGTAATAGGTACCATGTTTCCACTAGCATCTTTCTTAGTGAATCCCATTTGTCTCATAAAATCATAATCAAAGTATCCTTTATTTTGGAAATCTGACATTGATGATAATCTGTAGTTATAATATAAACTAGGACCATTAGGACCATGTGCTTCCCATTCAGATACTGACTTACCTAATATTGTCGCATTGTTTCTGAACCAGTCTTCATCAACTTTATAATTGTCAGGAGTATTTGCTCTTATCTTATCTATTAATGGATCATGAAGTTCTGATTCACCAAGAGTAGCTTGTATTTTAAGACGTTGTGCAGGAGCGTTAACTCTTACTTTCGCTTTCTCTGCGAATACACTACCTTTCTTAACTATTTGCTGACTTTCAGTATTTAATTTATCGTATAAGTCATCCATTCTACTAACTAATCTAAGACCTTCTTCAGTATCATTAAATCCTAGGTTAGACCATTCTTGCCATGTATTAGCTAAAGCGCCTGCAGTCTTTTGCCAATCTCTTTTAATTTCTTGACTGTTGACTACATTACCTAATCCAGGCACTGCTATGTATCTATTTCCTGTTTCAGACATATTAGCATAATTTTCACCTAAGTCTAATAATATAGTTTTGTCAGCATATGAGCTTACAAATTGACCAGCTGAAGCTCTACCAAGATTACCTACATATTTTTCTGCAGGTACAACTTCTACTCCTTTGTCTAGTAAAGGCTGTAAATCAACATTTCCGCCAGCATTAAATTTAGCACCAGCATAAGCGATATTACCTTGATAGAATAATTCAGCACTATCAGTTCCTAGTTTCATACCACGTTTTCTGACTACTTCATTGTATATAGGTTCAAGATGTCTGTATTCTTCTTCCTTTAGCATCTTTTCAGTTAGCTCATCTTCTTCTAATGGATTAAAAGTAATCTGTTGTTTAATATCTTCTAACCATGGTTTATTGACATTATCTGTTTTATACTTTTTATTTATTTCAAATTCTCCATCTTTATTACGAGCTATTAACTTATCAGAAGCTTCTTCTATTAATTTAGTATATCCATAAGGATCACCACTGTTTGTAATTAAATTACTCAAACGTCTTTCAGTAGTACTATTTAAAGCTGAATTACTAAGTATGTTTCTAAGCTGATCATCTACTTTCATAAATGCAGCGCCATCAGACATAGCATCTATTTCGTTACGTATTTCTTCTATTCTTTCTGGTAGAATTTTAAGTAAATTAATATGTTGTTCTGTGAGATCTTCAGGCTTAATTGCCTTTACTTGATCTAGCATATGAGTGTATTGTCTTAAAGCTTTTTTAGCGTCAAGATATTCTTGACTGACACCAGATTGCACTTCTGAATCTTCAGCAAATGCAGTAGAAGTAACACCTATAGAACCAATAGCATGTCTTTTACCATCTACAGTTATTGTCTTAACAGCTCCAACTAATTCATCTACACCTTCAAGATTAGTATGAACTAATTTATCTTCTTCTGGAGCATTCTTAAGTATAGTTTTATTTATTTCTCTGAATAAATTAATTATCTTTTCAGAGTCTAATACTTCAATACCTTTTTTATTTTTATCATATGTATTTGTACTAAATAGCAATGATAAGTTTTGAGAAATATCGAGAGTCTTAGCTTCGTTTACTCCTTTGCTATTATCCATTTCTCTTATAAAGCCAAACTTCTTAGGATCAGAAGCTATTATTTCAGCTACTTTATTTATACCTGATTCCCATTGTTCAGTATTGCTAGCACCTGGTTTAGCTGTATATTTACCAGTAAGTCTTATAGCTTCACCTAATGCACTAGACATTTGATGACCCATATTTTCATGGCCTGTAACATTATCATTAGCTATTACAGATACCATACCGAATATACTATTTTCACCAAATACAAAATCACGATAAAGTAATCTTTCACGTTTAGCGGCTTCTTTTAAATCTTGTATAGTATCAAAACCATTTTGTTTAAGAATGTCTTTTGCTGTCTTACCACCATCTTTATAAGCTTTTTCTAAATCATGATACCAAGCATCAAGAGTTTCATCTCTTAATACAATATTTTTAACCCAATGATCTTTTTCAGTATCAGTTAATATCTTTCTTATCCTTGGATCATGTGAACCAGCTTTTGCATATGGTATACGAGTCATAGATTTTTCAGCACTATTAGAGAAAGTTTTAGGTAATTCTTGTTGAGAAATATGTGCTACTTCGTATGCTGCAGTAAATTCATCGCCATTTGAAAATAGATTGATTACATCTTTTATGTTAATATCTTGTTTACTAAAGGTATCGTTTATAATTTTTGATATTTCAGCTTCAGATAATTCAATACCTTCTTTATTTCTAAACTTCAGACTTAATACGCTTTCTGGAAACTTAGAGCCAAATCTTTTTTCTATATCACCAAATGCTTCGTAAGGGAATATAGTTTCTCCACGTTTAATAATAGTACCTGGAGCCTTAACGTATCTATAATGTCCATTTTCGTCTCTCTTTAATTCGCCAAACATCTCTCTCATTTGAGGGATTTTAGTCTTGATTAATTTCTCAGGATCTTCTCTTTCAAGCATAGCTTCTATAGCAGGAATAGCATTTAAGTTATAACTTATCTTTCTAACGTCTTGAGGATTATCTCCGATAAGTCTTTCAAATAATTCAGGGTCCATAAGTTTACCTTGTTCATATACAGAACCTCTTATTATATGTTCTACTTCAGACATTATTTGTTCAACATCATCTGCTATATACTTTCTATCTGGATCGTTTGAGTATTTATTTATAATAGAATCGATTACTGAATTTCTCTTATATTTAACTAATTGAGATATGTTTTGATTTGACATATTTAATTGTCTTATTGCAAAGTCACTTGCTAAATTACCGACTTCTTTAACATTTTTATATATATTTGCATGTACTTGTTTAGTATCTATAACTCTAGCACCTATTAATAGATTTTCATATGTCTTACTAGCTTCTTCTATAGTGTTCGCTTTTATCCAGTTTCTGTTAAAAGCAGATACTGATACTGGACGACCATAGTTATCAAATCCTCCAGAGCCTTGTGGAATATATAATTCATTGACTACTTTTATACCTTTAGTCTCCTTAGTTTCTTTACCAGTATCATTTATATGTTTTAATATTCTATCAACAATAGAGTTATTAGTAGTAGCTCTATTGAATTCTTGTAATATAGGAACTACGTCTGGAGACATTAATGATCTTTGCATAGGATCAAGTTTACCAGGTTCTAAAGATTCTGGTATTCTTCTTTCCATTATGTTTTGTAAATCATCGACATTGAATTTATCATTGTTGCTCATACGAGTTATAATACTATGAAATTCTCCATCTTCTTTAAATAGTTCAGGGTATAATGGATCTACTCCTCTTATATCAACTGGGCTATTAGCTAATAATAAAGAACCATAATTATATTTATAAACAGGAGCTTCATTAAGATCGACTTGTAATTTACCAACAGTTCTTCTGAATGAGTCAGGATCTACTTCGCCCTTTTCTGCTAACCTATTAATTCTTTCAACTAAAGTCTTCATCCCACCAAAATGGTCATCTAAATTAGTTCTGTATTTTAAAGCCTTTGTTCTTTGATCATATTCTAGTACATGGTGTATAGCAAGTCTTTGACTTCCACTTTTACCATATAAAGCACCTTGGTCGCTTATGATTCTAGCTATATTATCTAAGTCGACCATCTTTTCTCCTTTTTGAACAAATAGTCTACCAGTCTTTTCATTAAATACTAGATTCATATCTACGTTACCTGCGGCATTTATTAAGTCATTAAAAAATGTTCCGTATTGCTTTTTTAATGTACGATATGCTAACATAGTATCTTCTATAGCGTCAGTGTTTGAACCATGCAATGCTTTTAAATCTCTAGAGAAAGTACCTTCATCTACAATAAAGCTGTTGACTAACTTCTCAACCATTTTCTTCCTATCTGTACCTTTTGCTGAAGATACATCTATAGTTTTACCTAGACTTTTCATAGTTTCTGCCATTGCTTCAGGAGTTAGATTGTTTCTGTATTTACTCATTAGATAATTAGTTTTTATTCCACGTTTTATACTTGGTCTAATAACTCCAGCTTCTGGATTTGCTTCACGAACTTCAGATATACCTTGTTCTAAATATGATAAAGCATGGCGTAGATTGTAATCTTTCTTTTGTATATAGCTACCTAGTTCTATTATATGTTGATTCTTACTGAGCACTTTATCTTTAGACAACTCGTCATTTACAAATTGATAAAATACTTGTCTACCAGATTGTATTCTTTCAGTTTCTGTTAATTGACGTGTCGCACCTGTTTGTATTTTAATAAGTTTATCTATAAAGTTCATACCAGGGTCAGAACTATCAAGACTATATTGAATTATATTTTGATACTCTTTAGGTGACATAAGGCCATTAATATTACTAGCTTTCTTATTGAAATAGAAATCTTTGCTTAGTTTAAATTCATACATATTATCTACTAAAGCTTTAGGCATAAGCTGAGCGTCAGCATTTAATGCTAAGTTACGTACGCTTTTTTCAGATAAGTCCATGAATTCACCTACAGAGTTAGCTACTGGAACACTTAATGCATCATTAAGAGTAATAAAGTCATTATTGATTGCAGCCATAGCTTGACCACTTTTAGCTATAGTTGCTCCATAACTACTATGTTGACTAGGATTTATATTGTGAGCTTTAAAGACTGTGTTTAATGCATTTCTATAATATTTCTCTTGTTCTTTAACATGTTCAAATGAAGCTATAGCATTATCTGCAGTAGCATCTAATAATACTTTCTTTTCAAGAGGCTTACCGTTTTCGTCTCTAGGATGGAACCCGAATGTATCTTTAATATTCTCTCTAATTTCATCAGCTAAGTTCTTAGTAATTTCTACATTTCCTACTTTCATTCCGCTGTATTTATTGTAATAGATACGTCCTAAATCATCAGCAGTCATTGCAGATAAATTCTTTTTATTTAAATATTCTATAAAGTCTAATGACTCACCAATTCTTTTAGCAGACTTGTCTCCAAACAAAAAGTTTTCAGCAGCTTTCTTTTCGTATCTTCTCTCGAAGTTAGAGTTCAAAGCACCCTTGATTTGTTCAGCTTCAAACATACTGTTCCATCGTTGTTGATTAAATTCTAAACCTTTGTCAGTAAGCATGTATTGTTTAGCATATGACTCAGCTATTTTTCTGTTGCCAATATATTTGTATCCTCCACCTGTAGTAGATTCGGCAAATGGAGTTAAGTATGAATCCATAAATCCTTCCATTTCTTCTTTAGTAGAGAATAGCATAGTAGTTTGTGTAGGGTTTGTTCTTGATTTATATTTATCACCAACAACTTGTTCTAAGTTTAAATAATATACTTCGTCAGTTGCAAACTCAGGTACTAAGTTAGCTAATTGGCCTGAATATTGAGATGTATCTACAGAACCATAATTAACTATAGTATATGGTTGATTTCTAATTACACCTATTTGTTTACCATGTACAGGATTATATTCTATACCTCCATTTGGATTAATAAAATGACCAGTAGAAGTTATTATGTTCCCTTGACTGTCTCGTGTAAAGTTAAATACTTTCTTACCGCCAAAACTACCACTCATAGTTTTATTAGCCATAAATATTTGTTGACGATTAGCTTTGATATCAACAGCATTATCGAAAGAGCCCATCATATCATTCATAGCTTCTATAAGAGTTTTACCTTTAAAAGTGTCAATAGCATTTTGATCAATACCTATTTTATTTAAATAATCTTCTGTAAATCTATGAGTAAAGAACGCATTAACTACGGCTGTATCATTACCTGCACTATGCGCCATAGCGCTTTCAAATAAGTGAGGGAAGAATACTGCTCCTATATTTTCTTGCTTATTAATTCCACGTCCAGCTTGAGCAAGTATTTGACGTCCTCTATCAGATACATCCAGTAATGCACCCATGTAATTCTTGTTGTTTACTACTCTAGAAAAGTTTAATGAATCGGCTTGTGCAATAGGTCCTAAATGGAATCCTGGAGTATTTATTCCTAGGGTACCCATCTTGTTAGTTATATATTTCTGTGCAGCTTTATCACTGTTATAAAGTTTCTTTACATATTGATTAAGTGCAGCATTATCGAATCCACGTATATTGTGACCTACTACTAAACCGTTTTGATCGTTTCCTGTCTTCATTATATCGAATATATAATCAATAGATGTCTTAACATCTTTTCTTAATCCTGAAGCTTCATCTATAGCTTGTGAAGCTTGTTTTTCTATATTTATAAATTTATTAACACCTGCAGTAATCTGTTCTAAATTACCCCAAGCTTCTCCTTTTTCACCGACGAATGAGTCGATTACTCCGTAGCCTTTCTTTCCGTCAAAATGTATCTTAGTATCTTTATGACCGTACATACTATAACGTTTTGCAGAAACAAGTAGACCTCTATATTGAGGGTCTTCTGCTAATTTCTTAGCACCATTAGGACTCATAAGTACAGCTCTGATTTTGTTTAACTCAGCTGTATGATTTACAGTACCAGATAGCATAATATTCTCACTAGTTGTTTTAGCTACTTTACCATCAACTATATGTTGCTTATTAATACCGAATTCAGTTATACCTAATGGATTCCAGATACCATCAGACATACCACCAAGTGTTTCAAGGTCGTAACCAATTATAGTACCGTTACTCTTCATTATGTTTTGATATTTATCAAATACATGGCTCATATTATCATAAGAAGCAGTAGTATTTATATTAGCTAAATTATGATATTTAAGAGTTACGTTACTAGGACTTGTTTTGTTTGTGATAGTATTGAAAAATTTATTAGTACTTAATATATCTAAAGCTTTCTTAGCAGCTTCGCTTTCTTCTACTCTATCAAATGGTTTATGAGAAGTTTTAAGAACTAATGTATTATCATCTCTAAAGATGACTTTAGATTGATTAGCAAAAGTATCAACAAAGTCTTGAATAGCTGTTATGTCATCAGCAAACTTAGTACTTACTCTCTTTTGTCTGTCTGCTAATGTCTCGCTGCTACTTCTAAAAGTACCATCAGCTCTTCTACCTTTAACGACACTATATTTATTATCATATATCGTAATATTTTTATTAAAATTCGTCATATACGCACACACCTACCTTCTTATGTATATTACGAAGAAAGCCATGGTTTAACATGGCTTTAAAATATTAAACTAGACAATGTTTGAGCTGCAGTAGCTACCTTATAGCCTGCTACTTTTGTAGCATCACTCACTGTACTTTTTACATCGCTGTATATCCATAGACCAGGGGCCGATGTAGTTTTAACAGATATATTCATTGGTCCTATTCCCATACCATGTAAAGATGTTAATAGATTAGTTCTGTATAATTGTCCTGAATTATTATTATAATCATCTATACTAGGAGCTGCCTCATACATAGGTTTAGCTTTTTCAGATTCATAGTAACCAAAATCAGATAACATCATACCTTCGTTTTGAATAGTTTTCATCTTAACGTATTTAAGATTCACATTAGGTTTCCAACCTTTCCAGAACATAGAAGGCATTTTCTTTCTTTTAAAATATCTGTAATTAGATTTCATCTTATCAGGTTTTTGTCCCCATGATATTTGCAATGGACGTTTTAAATAATCTGGCATATATTTTAATATTTGTTTTTGTTCATGTTTGTTTGTAACGTCCATAAATGCTTGGAAGTGATCTTTATATTCATCTGGAACTGCAGCTAGTAATTCATCTTTAGTAGATGTAGGGCTTAATCCATATAATGTAGATTCTGCTTTCTTTTTATAAGCTACAGCAGATTGTGTATATTTACCACCTTTAAAGAACATATTATTTTGTTCTTCAAGAGCCTGTCTTTGTTGTTGAATTTCAGCTAACTTACTTTGTATCTTTTCATTAGTAGAATTCTTTGTTGCAAGTTTAGTAGCTTTTCTATCAAGCTTAGCTATCTTTTCTTTATTCTTGTCTAACTCTTTAAATGTACTTCTTATATTAGAATGTTCAAAAAGCTCAGCCTTTCTAGCTGCTTTTCTGTACAATCCCATATATTTAACATATTCCATTCTGTCATAATATTCGTCTATGTCCCATCTTTTCTTTGTTTCTTTAGGAACAAATTTAGTTGAGAATATTTTATCTTTGTCAAAATGAGAGTTCTTTATAGCTGAGACTCCTAAACCTATAAGAGCTCCTATCTTAGCACCAGCTTTAAAATCGCCAGGCAAAAAGTTAAGTTCTTTATTAAATACTTCTCTTGCAAATTCATTTACACCTTTTAAATTATGAGATATTATACTACCAGCAAATGCAAATGTAGTAGCTGCTTTAAGAGGATTGTCTGCATTATCCCAACCATATTTAACGGCACTAATAGCAGTAGTAATAGCTGCTCCTTTTTGTGCATTAGTTAAAGAGCTTCCGCCATTACCTTCTATCTTACCATTACTTAATCTAGTAGCATAACCTAAAGCTATACCAAGGAATGATGCAGGATTCAATGTAGCCATAGTAAATGTACTAACATTACTCAATAATTTACTGTTAGTTTTACCTGCTATTTTACTAAAATGTAAATAAGCATATCCTAATGCTACTGCTTCACCTGCAAGACTCTTGCCACTATTTTTATTAAATGCAGGAGTTACGAATCCTTTAATAGGATGATCCCATGTATTAAATGGATGTCCATAATATAATTCGTTCTTGTAAGATTCAAGAGGAGTTTCTACTTTTAAGAATTTACTGTGTACGTATGGTAAAGGAGCGTGTGCTATAACTTCTTGAATGCCTCCCATGACTTCTTGAGAACCAGATTGTGTACCAGCTATACCAAGAGCCGAATTGTCTTCTTTATTCTTTTCAGCATATCCTTCATTTAACAATCTCTCATTTATGTTTGATGGTCCGCTGTATACTACAGCTTCTGTTATTCTTTGAGTATTTTCTAAATCTATTTTCTTATCTTTATATGTACGATAAGTAATCTTTTGCCCAGGTTTTAAGTATTCTTTTAATGCTTCAGTAGTTTGATTATTTACATTAAGTCCAGCTAATGTTAATGTTTCACCACCAGCTAATATAATTTGGCCATTACTTATTCCTTGAACTCTACCTTTTCTATATTCAAGGTTATTACGTATGTACTTATAATCAAAGAATTCGTGATTACCACTCATCTTAGATGCACGCACGCCAATGTCTTCCATCTCTTTAACTAAATTAGGATCTGTTACTGTGTTCTTAGCTATGTTTTTCCATTTCTTAAATTCAGTACTATTAGGAGCAATGTCTGCTAAGATTTTATATCTATCGAATGCGCCGTATTTACCAAATTGGTCAGGATGTAAATCATACATAGCTTCATAACCCTTACCAGGAAGTCTCATTTCACCTTTAGGTATTTCTACATAAGGGTCGCCATAATGATATGTATCTGGTATCCAGTCTGGCATATTATTTCTTAATGGATTATAGCTTACTCTAGACTTATCAGTATTAGGGAAGAAACGTCTAGCAATTTCCATAAGTTCTCCACCTAAACCGCCGATATTAGAATCCCAGAACCCACGGCTGAAACTTGTCATTTCACCAGCATTAGCAAAACGATAAGTATATGTATCTGTACCAAATATCTGATCACTAAGGAATCCATATATACCAGTAAGATCTTTTATACTGTGTTTAGCATCTCTGGCATAATCTTTATAAACGCTACGGTCAACCATCTTTTTAATTTCATGGTCTGAATAGTATTGATTATCATAATTAAGCCTTTCATTTGCTAAGTTACGATATACAAAAGTACCTTCGCGTTTGTCTGGCATTAAAGTAGAATTATCTATTCGTCTAGCATGTTTACTCTTACGCTTAATTGCTGTATTAACTTTTTTAATTATATTAGTAGCACTTTCAGTTACACTAGTAGCATTGTAGCTGCTTCTATTTAATTCATTTACAAATTTTTCAGCTTTGCTTACTATGTATTGTTGTTTCCTGCTAACTGTACCACTATTATAATCTATAGTATCATTTGTATAAGTTACTCCATCTGGAGGCTCATACTCTCTTATGTTCTTAACTTGGTCCATATAATTTATGCCTTGTACAGTTGCATGTCCATTTGAAATAGTTACATTAAGTTCATCATCATCTGGATTACCGTATGGAACGTACTCAGCATTTCTTATATCTGTACCGTTAACTACCATTAAGTCATCATTTTCTTTAGCACGTTGTTTAATTCTATTATTTAAGTTTTCTATTATAGCTACAGAATCTCTACCGTCTCTACCTAAACGACGTTTGACTTGAGGTAGCATTTTAACTGGTTTTAATATTTGTCCAATAGTAGGGTTAAGTACTGCACCCCAGGCTGTACCTTCAGTAAACATTTTACCAGTTAAAGGATAAGGTCTATCATTTTCTTTTAAATGATATTTTTCTAACCAGTATGGGTTTAATAATCTTCTAATAGGAGCCAATGGATGTTGTGGAGTTGGTATCCAACTATGAGCCCATCTATTATCTATGCTTCCATAAACACCAGCATCTTTCCAGTCACTATTAGCTCTTTTTAAATAGTTAGGTTCCCAATAAGTGATGCTTCCACCTCTATATTCAGAAGCAGAACCAAAACTCCAGAATCTACCTTTACGTACTGGAGAATAACCTGTTTCATAATATTCTTGTTCTTCTTCAGCTGTATTGAAATGACGATCACCGAAATAGTATTCATGGATTACAGAAGACTCAGCTAATGAATTTAATGCACCATATAAAGGTGTATGTTCTATTAATCTTCTGCCTGCTATATCTATGTTAGCTAAAGAGTTAGCAAAAGCGCCAGGTATAGAAGTTCCAGTCAATTTCTGTGATTCATAATTTAATACATTATAGCCTTGATATATAGCGGCTGCAGGCAATAATCTTTTAAGTGCTATATTCTTTACAGTTTCAAGAGGGCTACCCATATCATTTGCACTTAAACCAAGACCTTCGCCTTCAATACCGTAGCTTAATCTAGATAATAAATATTGTAGATTTATTGTAAGCTCAGTTATATGTTCAGGGTCATTACGTCCAGCATTAAGTTCGCGTACAGTATCTTTTAACGCTTGTGCATTAAACTTAATACCCTCATTTATATTATATGTTAATATTTGAGATGCACTAGACATATGGATTAATCCATATTTAGTATAGTCTGTACCATATTCTTCATTTAGATTTTTATTATATCCTATAGAGAATAGGCCGAAATCACTTTTAATAGAGCCTAAATCATTTTCAAATATATTTTTCATTTGAGGATTAAGCTCTAATTCAGTATTTAAAGTATGATCAGTGTTTTCATATAAAGAATTAACTGCACTAGTAAAATTAGATACAGTTCCTAAATGAGTTCTATCTTCAAATACAGCTAATGTACCCATACTCTTTAGCATAGCATTATCTTTACTAGTAATAGGAATATCATTAACATTCAATTCATCTATCCAGTTAAACATAGCATCATCTGTGCCTTGTTTATTAAGTAAGATATCTTTAACTGTTTCTATTCTTAATTGACCTTCAAGATTAAGTTTAGTAGAAGAATCAAACTCTAATTCTAATATAGGTAACGCTGCGCCCTTTTTATATAATGTTTCTGTAGAATCTAATGTAGCTTTAGTATCAGTTATTAAGTTATCAACTATACTTCTAAGCTTATCATTCTTAATATCTTTAAGATTATAATTACCAGCTTCGTCAAAAGCAGCAGCTTTAATATAGAATGTTATATCTCCATCCATTAAAGCTTGTAACATATCTCTTTGCTTTTCTGTTATATTTCCACTATCAATGATAGCTTCCATAGTTTCGTCTGTTATACCAGTAAGCTTTTTATTAAGTAATGCAGCTACTGTTTCTTCATTTCTATGTAATCTAGATTTATATTTACTAATTTCTGTCTCAGCTGTACCAAGAGATCTCATATCTTTTACAGTATCAGCAGGAGATGCGGTAGATAAATAAATACTTTCTATGGATTCGATTTGATTAAATTCCCAATTAGGATCTTCAAATTTTGTTAGCGATCTCATAAGATGATTGATAGGATTAAACTTACCATCTTGCACTAATCCAAGCTTCTTAGCAAGTTCGCTATGGAAAGCTTCTGGTTTATATTCGTCAGTAGTACCTAATAATTCATTTAATACTCTACGCTTATAACCACTAACCATTTTAACTTTTTGGCCGCTATCAAAATCTATAGTTATCTTACCATCAGTATTTTCTCTCATATCATATAAATAGCCATCCATATACAAAGATGGAGTTGATGATATGTTTCTCTCTCTATCTTCTTTAAATGCTTGTCCTACTTCATCTATATCAAATGTTTTAGCTCTAGCAAATGCTGATTTAGTATCTGCTGGTATAATAGCTACGTCAGGCATTCCACGTTTATCATCGAAACCTTTTGCTAATATTTGACCAGGCAAAGTATCTTTAAATTCATTTTTAATATTCTTTGCAGTCTCTGACATTTCTTCTATAGAGAAAAACTCAGGACCGTTGGCTCCATCTTTTATTCTTATAGAAGGATCCAATACTACATTTCTGTAGTCTTCTTCACCATACATATCTTTTAATGTTTGGATAAATGTATCGTAATCAAATTCTTTACGTTTAGATCTAGATGAAGGCTTCTTAGCTGTAACATTCATCTTTTCATACAGAGGAGATTCAAAATCAAACTTATCTAAATTGTCTTCTAAATCTCCGATGGTTGCAGCCTTAGAGCCTGTTATAAACTTTTCAGAATTCACATCCACATCTAAGAATTTCTTAAAAAGCTTATCGACTTTATCAAATGCGCTTTCTTCACGAGCTCTATGCCCTTTTAAGCTATCGAATAAATCCTTGTTCTTTCGTAAATAAGGATCTAATGAATTAGTCTTTGGACTACTTTTCTTTTTAACTTCATTGATAAGAGTGAATATTTCATTAAAGTCTGTTCTTTCTATACCTATACCTTCCATGGTCTTCGGTATCATTTCATCTATTATCTTACTTGCAATAGCTTCGTCGTCTAATTTATCGTATACGTTTTTTACTATTTGTCTTGCGTTATCTTCAGTAAGATGTTTGTACTTTTTGCTTTGCAAGAAATATTTATAAAGCTCTTGTCGTGCTAATATCTTACCAGCAATTCTCTTGTTCTTTTCTAATGCTTTGTATCCAGTCTTAGAAATAAATTGTTTGTGTTCCAGAGCTTCACGTATAGCTTTTGAATTCTTTACATTAAGAGTTAAAGGGCTAGTTTTTCTTCTCTTAATTTCATCTATAAGCTTAGATCTATTCTTACCAAAGTTCTTTTGATAAGCTCTGTAATAAGTCATAAGATTTTTCTTATCACGACCTATTAAATCTTTTTTAAATCCTTTTGTACTTTTAAGTAAAGGAGAGGCAGTATCTGTCAAAAACTTATTAACAGATTTATTACGATTTAAAAAAACTGCTCCAGCACCAACAGCCAGAGCAGTTACACTTACTTTACTTAATCTTTCCAGAGTTGAAGGATCACGTTTCTTATCTCTTCTTTTTCTTGCCATTTAATTATCACCTACTTGAATATCTATCAGATATACCCCAACCTACTCTTTGTGCTGGGTTAACGGTACTAGCATTCATACCTGTATCACCAGTAAAAGCGTAATCAGTACGCATATCAAATTCAGGGAATTTCTTACAGAATTCCTGATATTGTCTGTATTGTTCAGGAGACATAGCTGGTCTATTAGATTTCTGTGGTTGTTCAGTTTTAACTTCTTCGTCACTAGTTTCAGCAGTAACTTCTTCAGCTTCTTTATTTTCATTAATTGCTTTTTTAGATTTGCCTAAAGCATTATTAATAACTTCAACTACATCTGTATTAACTTCTAGACCATCAAGATTTTCTAAAATCCATTCAGCCCTCGTAAATAGTTTAGTAAACTTAATAGTATCCATTTTTTCTATTTCTTCTAATTTATAAGCAGGGAAAGCTTTAGTTATGATACATGTCATTTGGTTTTCTAATTCGTGCATTTCCTCCCTATACATTTCTAATAGAATACCCATATCTTCTAATGACACGCAAGATTTGTCTAATATTTCAGTGCATAATTCATTTGGTATGCCCCCAATGCAATCATCCCAATCATAATTGTCAGGATACAATACACAAGTGTCGCATATTAAATCTTGTTTTTCAATATCTTCTACATCGGCCATCATTATATTTTTGTATTCATATCTAGTAATAGGGCGGTAAATAAATATTTCACCCATAATCTCAGTATAGATGATGCTATCATATTCATTTGATAACTTCTCTACGATAGCATCAAATGCAACTTGATTATAGTCTTTGCCGTTAGTTTTCATCTTATAATTGTTTTGTAGGTTTTATTCCATTTGGCATGAATCCTGAATAATACATACATTCATCAGCTATAACTTCTGCTACTCCCGCAAATTCTTCTATTATATCTTCAGTTTTAGGATACAATATGACTTTCTTAGCCATCATTTCTTCTCTGACATAAACTATTTCTCTATCAGATAATTCTTTATCTTCATAGGCCATTATTTCTCTGTATTCAGAACGTTTTATAGGTCTCCATATTATTCTTTCTCCTGCAACATCTGTTTCGTAAATTCTTTTATATTGCTTTTTGAATTTATCGATTATTTTTTGTACAGCTATTTCTTCTGTATCCATTTCTTCTACTTCTTTTATTTCCTCTTCTGTAATTTTAGCTTTTTCATTAACTTTCATTTATATAACCTCCATATTTTTTATTGTTTTGCTAAATACATATTTCCTTCGTAAAGGATGTCGTATTTCTTTTTATTGTGCGTAAGTGTATACTTAAGCGTACAACCAATTTTAGGATCAGTTTCGTCTTTATCATATAATATCTTATTTATGTATTTACTTATTGTAGGATGATCTAATAAAGATACATATATGATTCCATTATTATCTTGTTTACCAGTGAATTGTATGTTAGATTCTATTCTCTGATCGTCGATAATAAGTTTGAAGTCGCTTATATTTAATACATTACCATCGAAATCTTTTATATTGACTTTGATATAGTAATAACTATTTTCGTCATCAGCATACAATATGCTATGAACTACGCCTATATCACTTCCATCAGATTTTTGATATTCAAGATATTTTTTATTGTAATCGTCACTGTCATTTGCATCTGCACATATTACTTTATCAGTAGATGAATCAGTTTTACTTGTAGAGCCTTTATCGTCCTTTTTATCGTCTTTCTTGGTATTGTTATCTTTAGATGGAGTCATTCCTGTTCCATCGCCTTCTATAAAATCCTTAGCAACGAAACTATATACTTCCATTATAGGCTGGCCTGTAGTATCAAGTACTGTTTGCATACCAGATATTTGTACTCCACAAATGGTTTGACAATTTGCATTATAAGTTGGTAAATCTGATTTGTAATAACCATATCCTAGCATGATATCAAAGTTCTTAGACCATAATGGCTTATCGCGTTCTTTATCACCAGGATTATAAACTTCTGATTCTAATACTGTTTTATTCATAATAGAATCATCAATCTTAGATAGTACATCGTTTATATGCGCACTATTAGTGTAGTTAAGAACAAAAGAGCCGCTTACAAATCTTTGGCCAGGAACTATAATATCTGCATGGAAACAGTTATAGCCATATATAGGTAGTTTCTTTTCCTCTACAGTAAAATCAAACTTATAAATATCTTCCATTAATACATTGCCAAAGTATATTTCAGAATCAACATTTGAAAAATATCTTTTAATGCCATAAGGAGTGTTAACAGTAGTTGTGAAGAACTCTCTATCACTAAGATTGGTACCGTATGTATAATAATCTCTAGTAGCCATTACTTAATCACCTCCAAAGACATGTTGTAATTATAAACTTTATTAGTTACGTTATTTATTAGTAAGAAGCCTGATCTGTAAACCATAGTTTTATCTATCATATAGATTAATGTATAATCACTATTTCTATCTGTTAAGTCGACAGTGTTTGTATCATAAAGCGTAGACTTAGTTGGTAAATCTTCTCCTATCTTGTAATCTATTAAAACTAGGTGAGTATCATTCATATTACTACTAAAATTAAATACTTTATTTTTTTGTTGCACATTACATACTAAACTATATGATTCATAATCTTGTCTGATTAAATCATAGAATATTTCATCAAGATATAAAAAATAAGACGATTCATCAAATTGACTGATAAATTCTTGTTGTAATCTATACATAGTATTTTTAAATGATAATGTTTCTGATATAAGAGATAAGTAAATAGATTCTAGTACTCCTGAATAAGAATAGCGTGCTTTGATAGAATCGATTCTGCTCTTTAAGTAATTCTTTATAAGTGAAGATTCGAAATCTACTAAATCTGAATTATCTTCATAAGTACAAAGAATAGTAGGTTTGCATATACTATTAAATTCATCATCTTCTATCCATGTCAAATAATAATTATCTTTTGTAATTGAAGTCTTGTAATTATCTAATTCAAGATGTTTATCATCTGTACTAAACTTATATTTTCTGATAGGAGTATGATCTAGTACTTCATATATAGAAGCTATACATAAATAGTAATCGCCCTTTTGTAATGTTTCAGAATAATCAACATCAGCGTATAATATATTGTTTTCATAATAACAGTATGGGCCGTCTATCATATATTTATCAGAATAGAAATTATCACGAGCAATTAAAGCATATAAGAAATCTTTAGAATATTTAGCATATTTAGTTTTATAATTGTTAAAATCATATGCGTACAGATTATTTATATCGCCATAAACATCTAGATTCTCTTTAGCATCGTTATTAAAACAACAATAATTGTAAGATATGCCTTTACATTGATTGAATATAGGTTGTAGATAATATCTTACATTAGGAGTACCGTAAAACTTCATTTCGTCTTGTTCCTTAACAGAATACATGTAATAAGCTTTGTGTCCTTTAATCTTATATAGATTGATTCTGTTTATAGCATCATTTATCTGTATGTCAAGATTAAGAATGTTGTTATTATAAATAGAGTTTCCTGCTATTGCGTTATTATATATTAATGCTAATTGATTCTGTAGCTTAATTGCGTATAGAAGCACTTCTTGTTTAATTGCTTCTTTATCAGTAGGAGTAGCTCTATTGATAGGAGCGGCTGCATAAGTTGCAAAATTTCTTGCCATTCTAGTAGTAGTGGTAGGTGCGTTTAATACCTTATCTATAAGATTATTATCATCCTCATTATTATATAAAGCATGATAATCGAATTCATCAAGATTATTGACCCATAACTTTTTATTAGATTTAACGTAGCCTTCTAACAACTCAACATCATAATCTTGTCTTTCTAATGGAGAAAACATAATAGATTTACTCTTACTAGAATATCCTTCTTTTGAATTAATTGTATATAATTCATATACATTACCACTAATTAAATTAGCTCCAATACTTTCTTCATTTAATGTTACAGTACTTTTAGTTAAAGGTATATGATCATAAACTATTTGATTAGTTCTGTCGATTAATACAGCTTCATCATGTCTAGAATTATTTGCTTCTATTTCAACACTGTTATGAGTCATATTTATTATAATCGGATAATCATTGTTTGATGACTCTAAATTACCTAATTTCGAATTTACGCTAAAGTATTCAGAACCTAATTCTTTATTGTTTTTCCTATCAAAGAATTTAATATTGTAATTACCTTCACTTAATTCTACATACCATATATTATTACTTAAATTAGCTCCAACTGAATTATAAGATTTGTTTGTGTTTATATCTGTTATTGTAACTGTTACGTCAGGATGATTATTTAAATCGACAGATATTATTCCTTTATTGCCAGGAGCTAAAGGCTGATTTATTCTGTAATATGGCTCTTTTTTTCCATCGTCATCAGGTTGATATTTATTAGTATCGCTAGGACCTTGTGGTTTGCCTCCACCACCTGATGGTTTCCCACTACTTCCAGGATAGCTTTTACCATCATATGAAGGGAAAGGTATATTATCTTTAGAGATATATGTTTTATTCTTTTTCGGTTTAGATGTACTTTTAGCCCATTCCGTCTTTTCAGCTGTTAACGGATCCATTCCTACAGCAACAAATTGGAATGTATTTTCTGTGTATAAATCGTTTATACTTAATACTTGTCCTTCATCTACAAATTTTACTCCGTATAAAGCCATTCTGCTTCTAGAGCCATACTCATTGGCCAAAGTAATTGTAAGGTTGAGAGCTGGTATTTCATCTGCTAATATAACAGTATCGTTAGTATATTCTTTTAAGTCGTTAAATATCTCATCAGCAAAATGTCTGTCAAATACTGCAAATACCATAGACCCTGCTATTGTTCTTTGACCCATTGTATATTCTACAGCATTAATATTCCCTATATTACGTACAGGAACTTTATCTTGATGTGTAGATGTACTCAGAGTTTGTAAAGAGCCTAGAATATAACAGTTCTTACTGATAGAGCTATCTTCGTCTATATTAGCCAATTGAGCAGTAACTATAGCATCACAACCAGAATAGCTATTATACCCGTCTATATTAAAATACGTAGCCATTTTTTCACCACCTTCGCGTATTAAAAAAGAGGGATAAAACTATCCCTCTTTTCTATAATATATTACTTATCAATGTATATATTCTACCAAGTACTATAAATTTTACCTGCATTATTTTCATCTATAGCTTTCATAGTATCTACTGATCTGCATATAAATGTATAAGCTTTTTCAGTAGTTAATGAGTCTACAGAGAATCCCATACCTTCATTTAATAGTTCAACTCCGTATAATACTATGCTAGCCTTTTGTCCATATTCATTAGCTAATGTTATTGTGATATCGAATGGAAGTAATTCGTCTGCGTAAACTGGAGTGGCACTATCATTAACCATATCAGAAGAAGTACCGCCAGTTTCTCCTCCACCTGTGAATCCATTAGGTGAAGCTAATTCTGACATGTATTTGTCCCAATCTTCTACGCTCATGAATCTAGGTTCATCATTACTCATAAAAGCATAAGCATCATTTGCTTTGAATTTAGAGATTTTTTGTTCTGTACCTAGTTCAGCTAATAGTGCATCTCTATCGAAAGATACGAATACTAAGTTACCAGCTATACTTCTTTTACCTCTTGAGAAAGATCTTGGTTCTGCTGAACCTAAAGTATAGATTGCAACTTTTTCTCTATTTATAGAATAACTTATAGCTTGTAATTCTCCGATAACTTTACCATTAAATGTACAAGTTATATCACAACCACCAAAACTTGAATATGTACTAGTATATTGCTCAGTTGTCATATTAGCCATAGTTAAATTCCTCCTTTATTATTTTAATTCCTAGTAGGAAATTATTCGTTTATAGCATTTTCAGTAACAGTTATAGCATTTCTTACTTCTCTGATTTCGTAAGCTGGATATATAGCATAATCTATCTTAACGACACCTAATCTAGCAGAAGCACTATCTGTAACTATTTCAAATGAATAGTCGTTGATTAATACGCCTACTATTTTATTTAAAGCAGATTTTATAGCTGTTTCCATAGCATTTAAGTTAGATAATGTTCTTGGTTTACCGATGAATGGTTCGATAACTTCTTTTAATATTCTACCTATTGCATTTATTATCTTAGTAGTAGATAATCTTCTGTATACTGAAGTTGCAGGAGCTTGAGTTACACCATCTACTACAACTATTCCTAGAGTAGGAGATTCTTTACAACATACTATACCAATTGTATTTAACTTAGTTAATTGAGCGTTTGATAATGTATATTGTAATGAGTCTATATTGAAAGGTTGATTAGTTGAAGATCTATCTGGATCTAATGTAGATATCATACCAGCATATCCAGCTGCACCAGAAGAGATATAATAGTAACCATTACCAGTAGTAACTGTATATTGCATAAATGTAACTGATAAACAACGTCCTATTGGATGTGGTTCATTATTAGCATCATACATGTTACGTCCATTAGATTTCTTAGCATACATATCTAAATCTAAGTTACATATTTCATTTACTCTATCAGCTATATTGTTTAATGATATACCTTGTAATCTGTCGCAACCTATAACACCATGAGTTGGATAAGATTTTAATGAAGTATATAAACAATGTTGAGCAAGATGTCTTGCAAAGTTATCTGTAGTAGTATATGGTATATGTAAAGTAGTATCGTATGCAGTAACTACGTTACCTTTTTCATCTAATGCTAAATTAGTTCCAGAACCAGTTAATACTAATCCTTCTAATTCATCTTGGTCTTTACCTTCAACACATTCAAAAGTAAATCTGTCATTTAACATTTCACATTCATTAAGTTCTTTAACAAATTCTTCTACTGTACAGTAATCCATCATATCAGAATAGATATGTATAAATGTTATATTATTACAATCTAATACTGGGATATCTGGTTCAGCAGCTACCAACATAAAGTCTTCAGTATCTATTAAGTTATCTGCTAAGTTCTTTAATGACATAAATGGTACTATCTTATTATTATCTTTTTTATAAACGAATGCTTCATCATCACAGAAAGCAACTAAATATTCGTAAGTACCAGAATCACTAGTAAATGGATCAGCTACAACAGTAAACTTAACAGCTCCACTATCAGTTGTTTCTGTTCCTTTTTCGTATACTTTTAATTCGCCACTATCTTCTACAAGTACTCTAGATAATTCAACTATACCTGCTTCAGCATCAACGAATTTTTTACCATCAAATTTTTGAATTATACCGTCAGCTAAAACAAATGCTAATTGTCCTTTTTCAACACCATGGTCGAATGCAGCGTCTTTAGTTACGCAAGGTAATCTTAAGATTTGTTCATCCATTAATTTAGATTTAACATCTTCATCACCAGGATATGAAGCTAATTTTATATCGTATTTACATGGCATAGCATTTAAATCTTCTTTATCTATCTTGCAGCTTATATTCATTATTTTATTTTGTTCTGCGTCATTTACAGCTATACCGTCATTAGACTCAACGAATAAGAAATCTTTTTTCTTAGGTAATTTAGCACTTAAATCAGTTTCTGCAGTAGCAGCTGCTAATACAAGATAATCTGATTCATGCATTTGTAATACAGAATAAATACCATCGTTTATTCCTACTACTTTGTATTTATCACCATCAGGAGAAGCTATAACTTTATATCTAGGTTCATATACTGCATTTCCTTCTTCTACTGAGCCACTTACTAATTTGTCTCCTAATTTCTTTAAGCAAGCTGTTCTAGCATATCCAGAACCTAATTTTTTGTATAGTTCAAATCCAGTAACATCTACACCTTCGTAATCTACATTATCAGCTACTAATATTCTATCTATTACACCTGTATCGTTTAAGAAATCGAAGTTTGCATCAACTACTATTCCGCTTGGAAGTAATTTATCAAATGTAGAAATGTTTTCTGCGAATATAGGATATGGTTTGTCAGGATTTGTATTAGCTATTAAGTGTTTCCATACTGGTTCTGATTCAGCACCAGATAAAGTTTGATCAGCAACAACTTTAACGTCAGTAGTTAATGTTACACCTTCAGCTGCTTTATCTCTACATATAGTATATATGCCTGGGAACATAGCTGCTACAGTTAATTGTTGAACTTCAGGATCTGAATTAGTTCTTGGCACACCATCTTTATCAACTAAATCTACACGTAAAACATTATTATGACTATTATTATTTATAGTGTCTAATAAGTCGCTTAATCTTGATCCACGTTCAAATCCATTTTCATCTAAATTTATAGTAGTAACTAATAATTCGTCAATCGAATCTACAACACCAGCTATTTTTTCATCTATAGTTGTTTTGTCGCCAGGTTTATAGATTTTGATTATACCTTCTTCATCACCAAAAGCTGTACTTGAACCTTGTTTACAAGCAAAAGTCATGTAGCAAGCTTTATTACCATTAGAAGGGAATAATCCACTAATTCTTAATTTTAAATTAGACTCAACTGCTAAGTCGTAGTCTTTATACATTTCGTCTCCAGATACTCTGACTGCATATATAGTTCTACATCCTCTTTGCCAAGCATCGTATACTTCAGCTACTAATGTAGCTTCTCTTTTAGTTGCAGCATCAAAACTGTCACCAAATATATATTTAGCTTGTTCAGGAGTAGCAATTTGTACTGGCTTACCTACAGGACCATTGAATGCTGTACCTATTATTGTTACAGATTCAGTAGTACCCCAAGCACTTGTATCATATCCACTAGAATAATCTGGAACTACCTGAGTTATGACACCAGGAAGTGTCAATTCATCATCAAATAAAGTCATACTCATAGGTTTTATCCTCCTTATGTATTTATTTTCTATTAATATCAGTATTATTTTTTAATGAAGCTATTACTTCTTCTTCATTATCGGTATATACTTTACCGCTAGCTGTTATTGGTGAACCATCTTCGTTAACAGCTTCTCCACGAAGCAAAATACTTTTTGTATTCTCTCTAAATATTACCCTATTTTTTTCTGTTAATATTATATAGTCAAGGGTTAAGATAGAGACGATATCTCTGAAGTCTTGTGCAAAATCATCTTCTAGTTGTTGATCAAAATAATAATTAACTATACCCTGTTTCTTAATATGTGGTTTATATTCAATTAACATATCTTCAAACTCGTCCATTAAATCCCAACATAAATTCATTTCTGTATTAATTATGTAAAATCTAACCCTAGTTTGAAAACACTCTGAACTTACCTCTCCTGTACGTCCTTCATCATCTATTAATGTATCTCTGATATAAGGACCCAAAGCTGATTTATCTCTATACTCTCTGTGAACTATTCTCCATGCTATATAAGGATGTGTTATAGTTTGATCCATATCTTCACGTACGCTATATGTTTTTTCATATGGCAAATATTCGACATGTTGATCTTCAAATATCGACTCCACTATTAACCCTACCATTGATACAAAATCTCTGACTTGAGCATTACCTTGAGCTCTTAATCTTTTTTTCTTTGTTTCTAAATCACTTGTTGGCACGCTATCAAATTCATTTTGTATGTATGAGTGTCGATTTAATAGAGTAATATCTAATGTGGTTAATATGTCTTCAAGTTGTTTAAAATCGTCTTGTTTCATATCCTAAACCTCCATTACAACTTTTAATTCTTCAATTGATCCGAATGGAATAATAGATAGTTCTATATATATATAACCAAAGCTAGGACCTGTTTTAACAAATCCGATATTTATTAATTCATATGATTTGAAAAGTTTATTGATATACGGTTTTAAAACGTTAGTAATTTTATTTGAGATTTGCAGCTTAGTATAGGCATTATATAACTTACCTTTATATTCATTTAAGTCCATTACTTTAATAACTTTTTTAATTATCATGTCTATTATTGCATTTTTATAGATATCTCTAGTTGTTCTACAGTTAACTAGATTTTCTATATTTGCGCTTTCAGTCATGTAATTATATTTAAAATAAATGAAATCGCTAAGACCTGTTAGATCGTTAATATCTAAATCATAGACTGGCGTATAATTTATAGATTTAGGATAATTAGGTAAGTCACAGGATGCTAGAAGTGCGCTTAATATAACATTGCTATATTTAATATCTTTTAGCATATTAAGAGTTATTAATAAGTTAGAACCATAGTTCGTTAATAAAGACATAAAGCCTGTTCTGCGCTTTATAGTATTCAATACTTTCTTCATCTTTGTTAGATAATCATCGATATCTTCATATAGTTCAGCATGCTTATCTGTCATGATTAAAGTAGCTAAACTATTAACATTTTTTAAAGTTTCAAGATAATAAAATACAAAACTTCGTGTTCTTTGTGTTGATGAGTCATAGAATGTATCACTAAGATATATACCAATAGGAACTATAAATGTAAAATCATATTGTATTAAGTCATCTATAATATTTATATAATCAGATACAGTTTGACAATTAACTGTAAATATGTTAAGAGTATCTGTTATAGCGTAAGCCTGTTTATAAGCTTGTGCTAAATCAGAATCTTCGCCATATAATATTATCGCATTATTTAGACTCATAGGATTTATAATATTACATTTTTCATTCATGGTATCTGCTGGGCCTAATAGAACAATGCTCATTTCATTGTAATTTATGTTAATACTAGATTTATAATTGATATTATTTTTTTCGTAATTTATGATCATGTAAAACCTCTTTAAAATTCTTAGCAAATTTAGCAGTATTACTTTTTCTATTAGGACATACTAGTCTGGTAAATTGTTGACTACCTTTACCTCCTCTGTGATATTGTATATGCAATACATTATATACATTTTCAGAATCTATGACGACATCATCTTTATTTACATATTCTAATCCATCTATATATACTATTTTAGGAGTAGAAGATATATTTTGTGCAACGCTAGTTTCACGTTCTCGTGATTCACGAATTACACCAAATACTTTTTTTATTTTAACTCTTGTGCCTAATCCTAGACATTTTTTACATGATAAATCGGGATCTTTAGTTGTAGGATCTACACACGTACATCTAGTATTAGGTATCTTTTTTATAATATAGAAATAATATCCATATCTATTAAGTAACAATCGGACAGTTTTTTCATTAATTTCGTCTGTTCTCATATTCTAATACCCCCTGTCCCATCCGCCTCTATCAAGTAGAGTAGGGTGATAAGGTCTATAAGATTTGTTAGTAATAGCATATGAGTATTTACCACGTAATGCCCATTGAGGATCTGCAGTAATTGTTACTACATATGTTAACCAATCTTCAGCTTCTCCAGTTAAAGCATCTAATAAATCTTTAATAGCGCCAAGATCCATCTTTTCTTTTCTCTCTAAATCTGATAATACATCATGATATTCAGAAGGTCTTGCTACCGCTGCTATATAAAATTCACGTACGCAATCAACTACGGCTTGATATTTAATGAACATATGAAAAGGATAATAATCCTCTTTTATTTGTTCTGTAGTTCCAAATATATCGGCTAACTTTTCTGGTACAAGTTCAGAATCTTTACATGACCAGTATTCAGCTATTAAACTAGCTTGTCTTATATGATAAGCAATATCTGAATCTTCTAATGGAAGCCCTCCAGCTAAACTCTTCACATCTTGTATTGATACATACATTGGTTTTAATTCAGTTGTTACTTTTATACTTTCTTTAGTACTAGTAGTACCATCTTCAAATTCAAAAGAAGGAACGTTTAATGTATATTCGCTATTATCAAGTATCTTTACTTGATCGTTATGTTGGAAATATACAATATTAGGCTCATCTGGATCAATAAACATATACACAGGTATCTTTTCACGTCCAGCTAGCACTCTAGGTTTGTCATCTGGAAATTCAAATTGAGCCATTATAAATCCCTCCTTGTCATAAATGTTTTTCCTATATATAATAAACCATCTTCAGTAAACTGTGATTCATCAGTTTTCTTGAATTTAATATTTTTATTGTATTCAACATAAAACTCTTGATTTGTTTTACCTATTTCAGATTTGTTCACTATTTCAGGAGCTACTTCATCTTCTTCAGCAAACATATCTTCATAAGATAAAAAATCTTCAAAAGCTTCTCTGTTAGATATAACATTATCATCTAAATAACCAGATTCATCGTCTAATGGAGCTGTATAACAAGTCTGGAATTGTACTACCTCACTCCAATCACTGAAGTAATTTTCAGTCTTTTCTAATCTAGCTCTTAAGTAGAATATCTCATTTTTCTTAATAAATAAGTTAACTATAACTTCACTAGATTCAATAACACGTGTACCATTTTCATCAACAAGAACATTCCCTTTTTCGTCTGTTGCATATACTATATTTTCCTTTGATACATTTCCTAATTTATACATAGAATTTTTAGGCATTTCTATAGCTTTACTATCACTAACTAGAATCGTTTCTTTATTAAAAAAAGCTATATCAGACGAAATCTCGAATCTATATTTAGTTTCAGTATCTTCGTTAGATATAGCTAATTTAATCCTTATAGGCTCGTCTTTAATTGTGTGCAAATATTGATCTTTAGGTGATATTATTTTAAGTTCACCCATAGATCCAAAATCGAAATAAATACGTTTGTCAAAAGCATCTGCTAATACTCTTCCTAGTTTATCCTTTATGTTTCTTACTATTAAATAATAAGATTCATTAGGAGCAGGAAAATCTTCTAAACATACATATATTTTTTTACCTCTTGTTTTAATTGTCTGTGGTAATTCAATATCAACTTCGTTGTTTATACTATAAACTCTAACTGTATCTAAATCTACAGTATTTGCATCAACATGAAAATTAGTTTCGATAATTATTGTTTTTTTAGAAAAATTAGTATCTATTCCAGTAATACAAAATACATTTTGAACATTAGCCATTGTTATTTTCTTCAGCCTTATCTTTTTCTTTAATAAGCTCTGCTACTTTAGCAAGTGGACTTTCATCAGAAACTTCTTCTTTTTTTGTTTCTTCTTTCTTTACTTCCTCTTCTTGTTTTGGTAGCTTATTAGAATCATCTGGTTTTCTTTTAACTTTTTTTCTAGGTCTTTCGGCCTTTACTTCTTCCTTCTTTTCTTCTATAACCTCTATCTTTTCTATAACTTTATCTTTAACTTTTTCTGGTTCTTCCAGTTTATTTATAGACTTTTTTTTAACCACTTCTTTTTTGTCTTTAGAAACTGGAGAAGGAAGTCGTCCTTCCTTCAATTCCAGTTTATTTTCTTTAATTGCTTTACGTATATTTGAAGTATCTTGGTCATTATATACAAAGCATTCTTTTTCAGATAAAGTTAAATATATATTAGTTAGAGGATCAAACCAACCAGCGTTGCCAGGAGCTAATCTGATTTTAGCTATAGCTCGTTTCATTGTATCACCTCAATTTCTATAATTAATTAGTAGGTCTATCTGGATATCCTATACCTGATTCTGTAGCTCTTACATTTATAACAGGTTGAGCTGGATAAGATGGAGCTACTGCTATATTCTTAGCTACTGTTATAGCTCTACCATTATTTAATAATCCTATACCATATCTTTCTTTACATTTAAGTAATTTGATATCTCTTTCTGGATCTACCCAGTCGTCCATACTTAATTCTTCACGTTGTGCGATTATACCAACTTCTTCTCTATCTAAGCAATACATATCAAATTTTTTGCCCATTTTATCAAAATGAATCCATGGAGAGAAGCTTACTGTTAATCCCATTACAGGTATTCTACCTTGTATTTGATCAGGTCTCATTATAAATTTTTGACCGTCACCGTTATTAGCCATACCAAATGCAGCAGGTGTACCTTGTATAGCACCATTTGGATGTACATAGTTACCACCTAATGCACCATAAGTTAAACCATTACCTATCATGTTATTTCTAGCAAATACAACCCAAACAAGTGGATGCATTATAACATCTGTAGGATTAAATCCTTGGCCTAATAAAGCCATTGCTAAATCTAATAAATCTTCAACAGCTAATGTGTCGTTATAGTTACCATCTTTACCTAAACCAGTAGTACCAGCTTCAGGTAATTGTTGTCTTAAATTGTTATCAAAAATAGGTTTACCATGTTGAGAGAAGTTATTGAATATTTGTTCTTCTTTTATTCTTCCCATTGCTTGACCCATTTTTCTTAAGTTTATACCAAGTATATCCCAAGAAGAATCGTTTATAGCTTCTTCAGTCATTGAAACTCTTACACCGAATTTTTTAACTCTGATTTCAAGAGTTGCGTTTTCTAAAGTGTTAACGTCTGCTCTTGATTCTTGGTACTTAGTACCTTCACCAACTTCATAAGCTATTAATTCCCCAACTACTGGAATTACATATACAGCTGATGAACCACCATCTACTCTTACTTTTTGGAAAAACTGTGTACCTAAATAAGTAGGTTCCATAGCTTCTCTTAATTTTCCTTCTATTACTTTAGGTATTAATTTTATTGTATCTGTAGTAGTTATTGCTTCTTTTATAGTCATAGCACCTTTAGAATAATCTCCATAAGCGTTTCTAACCATTTTTTCCATAGACTCGAAACCTTCTTTAGTAACTACGGGCGCTACACCTTCAGAAACAGCTTCTTTTACGTCTTGTTTAAGCTCGTTTATTTCATTTAAAAAACTATTTAAACTCATATCAAAATCCTCCTATCTGTTTCTATTTAGTCATTAATATTCTTACTGTACCTTTGCATCCGTCCCAGTCTAAATTAGTTGGAACACCTGCTTCGCCACGTTTAACATATGCACCGTAAACTGGACATTTCATGTCAGCTTTGTCAGCTACTTCTCTTTGTTTTATCATTATTAAACCTTTATGTAAGTCAGCGTAAACTATATCGAATTTACCACATTCTAATACAGCACCTGGTGCTAAAGTTTCAGTTATGATACAACTATCTGCAGTATCTTTACCTATTTGTACTTTTAAAGCTTCTAATTTAGTGCTTGGGAATATAATAGGTATTTCTCTTCTTTCTGGATCGTCTATGTCAGCTTGTTCAGCTAATACACCTATAGTAGATACTTTTAATAAAGGATCTCCTGCTAATTCTATATCTCCAGATTTTTCAGATGAACCATAAGCTTTTATTACTGCGTTAGTACCATCTAATAGACCAGGAACCCCTCTATCTAATCTGTGAGCTTCATCAAATCTGCTGCTATATAATCCTTCTCTTGAAGAAGCTAACATATGTAAATCATTCATCATTGGAGTTCTATCATAAGGATATCCAGGATATCTAAAATCTGATTGATATAAAGTTGGAGGATTTTCTACGAAATCTTCACCAGCTCTATTAGAAGTTGGATATATGTAAGGATTGTAATCATTGAATCTTAATCTGTCGTCTAAAGCCCATTGAGCAAATCTAGCAGCACCTTCTGGTAATAGTGATGCATCTGTAGCATATACTTCACCTACAACTTGTCTTCTTGCTTCTTCGTATAATTCTATATCAGCCATAACTGCTGCATGATCAGGATGTCTCTTAGATAATGGTGATAATACAAATCTACCATTTTCATCAGAACATACTTCATCACCAGGTTTTACATTACCTACAACTGAACCCCATGGATTTTTAAGAGCTTTTTCTCCTTCTATAAACCAAGGTAATTCAACTATTGCATCAGTTCTGATAGGACCAAAAGTTATACCATTGAAAGCATCAGCGAATCTAGTATATTCATTTCTTTCTAATATACCAACTGGTACGTTACCAGGTCTTACATCTCTTCTAGCTACACCGCCAACACCTACGTTACCGCCGTTAGCTTTTAAGAAATCTTCATCTTCATTTATTTCGCCATCAAGTTCAACCCATATTTTTCCGATTAGGAAATCAGCAACACCAGTGTATTTTTCTAAACTTCCACCAGCTTCAAAGTCAGCAGGTTGTGCTAATCTTACATTTTTACCACCATTAGCTATAGTAACAGCATTTAAATAGTGATTAGTATCTGTATCCATTACCATTAAATAAGGGTCAGCTGCAACTATTCTACCTTTAGGTATAACCATTGCATTGTAACCATAAGCCCAACCATATCTAAATTGATCAGGTAGTCTAGGGTCTAAACCATATTTAAAATTTAGAACGTCATGGTCGTTTATGTTTAAAGAGTTATTGCTTCTGTTTATTCTTTGCCCATCACGTCTATGTCCTGGTATTCCATCATTTATAAACATCTCTCCATATGCACCAGGTTGCATAAAATCTTGAGACATATTTGTATAAGGCATTAGTGCCATACCGCTTCACCTTCCTCTTTTTATCTTCTTAATAGATTGTTGTATTTTTCTTTCATTTGCATTTCAATGTTATTATTACTATCTTTTTTGTGCTTATTATTTTGCTTAATTGTGTTATCAGCACTTTCATCTATAGATATTTTAGAATTAACTTTTGGTAATGCCTTAGCTAATTCAGGACCACTGCACATGAATTCTTTTAATACTTCTATTTTTGTATTAAGTGCTTCTTCAGTAGATTTAGACAATATCTCAATATTTTCACCTTCAAGGCCAAGAGATGTTCTCATTTCATTAACCTTTTCAGCCAATGCAATTCTTTGTTGTTTCTTTACTTCAAGATATTTTAATTCAACTGCTTCTCTAGTTTCTTTTTCTTTATCGCGTTCACCTTGAAGATCAACAACTTCTTTTTTCAATTTAGCTATTTCTTTTTTAAGTTCTGCTACTTCGGCTTTTAACGCTTCATTTTCTTTTTTAGCTTTATCGTCTTTGCCTTCATCTTTAGCAGCATCACCATCATCTGGGTCATCCTTTGGCTCATCTTTACCTTTTGGATCTTCGCCTTCAGGTTTGTCATCTTCAGGCTTTTTGTCTTCTACAGCTTTATCGTCTTTAGGTTCATCACCTTCAGGTTTAGGCTGATCAGGGACTTGTTTATCCTCTGGTTTTTCGCCATCTTCTTCTAATGCTTTAGCTTCTTTCATCGCTAAGCTCTTAGAGATTTCATCGTAATACAAATCTTTAATTGACAATTCATTCACCTCATCTTCATTATTATAAGATTCTGATACTCCTAGCATCTTTGCATCAGGCTTATAAATCTTTACATTATGAGCATATTTGTCACTAGGAACAATTACATATGACAATTCTTTAGGTTCCATATCTTTTATAATCCAAAAACATAATTTGCCATCATATCTTTGTCCTTTAACATGTTCACATTCGCCTTCTTCAGCTAGATTCTTACCACATATAGAACAACGTAAGTCTCGAACCATAACACCTATGCTAGTAGTAACTAAAGTACCATTCTTAATACCTTCTATACCATCTTTATTACCTACATTACATGTGAATACTAATCCTGGGCCTTTTGTTCTTTCGCATGAATCAACATATGTACACTGTTTAATTCTCCCTATAGTTACGCCATCTTGTTCTTTATGATGCATAATTAAAGGTCGTTCATAAGGTTCTGTCCATCTAGGAACGCTTATTTCTAAACAGTGTGGCTCGTAATAATTTAGATTTCTTGTAATAACAGAATGTATACCTTCTATATCTACCATTATTGAATCCTCACTTATTGGATTTACACTTAAAGATTCATTAAGATCTTTACTTGGTATATAGTTAGGAACAAACTTTATTTGAGCATCAACCTCTTCTCTAATTTCTATAGCCATTATTCATTATCACCTCTCTTATCGTAAGTGATTGTATAGTTATTAAAAACTTCTACATCATTTAAACTTTCTACAAAATTAATATCTATATTTTCAATTTCATTTCCTTGTTTAATATAGACTTCCTTCATTCCTAATAAAGAACCTGCTTTAATATAAGAAAAATCATATGTAGTTTTCGTATGCTGTTCTAATAGTAGTTTTAAACGATATGTACAGTAATTAGATAAACTACTGATATCATCTTTATTATTACTACTAGAATCATTCATATCTTCAAGAATTGTGCGAATATTTTTTTGTAATTCTTTATTTTGACTAGAAATATCAATTTTCTTATTAGGAAGTAAGTGATAAGATTCGTCAACTGAATTGATTTCGATTGTAGCTTCATTAATGGCTCTAAGGCTTATTCTGTTTAGCTCTCTTATAAAGTAGTCATATATTGTATTTTCATACAGATTTATTACAGTTTCATTAGAAATACTATCTTCCTGTAAGTCTAATACAAAGTCTAATACTAAATCTGACAGCTCTTTAACTTTTACACTAGAAGTGCCATGTTGATTTTGTGGTCTGTTGTTATTAGTAGCAGCCTTATTCGGTTGCTTTTGACCACTAGTGTTTCTTGTTTTAGATTTACTAGTACTAACAGATGATTTACTAGAAGAATTTGATGATGAAGAACTTGAATTATTATTAGCTGCAGTTTTAGCTGCATTTATTTTAGCTAATCTTTCTTGCCATTCTCCATTTCTATCTATTTGATCAAGACTAGATTTATCTGCTATCATACGTTGATATAATCTATCTTCATCTTCTACTGTATCTTTCATACCCATTTTTCTTCTTGCTTCTTCAAATGTAGTAACGTTAGATTGATATTTAAGCATTTCATGATTTTCTTTTTTAAGTTTAGTTTCAAGTGAGATTTCTTCAAATGCAAATTCTACATCTGCTGAACCATCAAATGGATTAAATCCACCTTCTAATAATAACTCAGTTATTACAGTTTCTTTTATCCATGTAGATATAGTTCTTTGTATAAACTTAACTGTATCATGTATTTGAGCTTCCATAGAGTCTGCGTCTTGTTTAGCTCCACCTCTACCCATTTGAGAAGCAGATACACCAAGAGCAGAGAAAACTCTATCTTCAAAATATCTTAAATAAGGTTCTGCATTAAGAGCATGACCTTCAGCTCCTATAGCTTTTATTTCTGTCTTTTCATTTGTAATAATAAGTCCATCAAGCGAACTTGATTCTACTTCACGTTTAGCACGATTTATTTCAGCATCAGTACCTTGAAATCCTACTTCTGGTATACCTATTTTCCATTGATATAGTGGCATAGAAAATCTGTGTATCAATGCTACTATATTACCTTCTATTTTTCTTAATAATTTAACATCATCTAATGCTGCTATTATTCTTGGTGTACCAAAAGCATTATTGGCATCTTTATCGTAATACATATGAATAACATCACGTGGAAAGAATTGTTTTTTATTAGCCCCATGTCCCTGTTCATATTTAATTACATTACCATATTTATCTCTTTTGATTTTTACTGAAGCTGGATCTACCCTACAATATCCACCTACGACTTGATCACTGTCAAACGGAGTAGCTTTTACTCCAGGTATAGAATCAACTCTAGATTTTAATAGAATAACGTTTGAATATCTAGTAAAGTCATCAGCTATCTCCTGTAAAAGTATATCCATAGGTTTGCCTGTACAATAAGACATAAGTTTAAATCTCTTATTAAGATAGTCTATAGCTTCCTGATTATCACTTTTAAACGTCCATCCTGCTTTAAATATTAAGTATGAATATTTAGAGAATGAAATCTTAATGTATGAATCAGACTCACTAGCATCTCTTATTTCTTCTAGATTGTACTCTGGTCTACTAAATATTTCTCTACGATATACTTGAGAAGTTAAAAATCCTACAGATTTAACAGCAAAATTGCTTATTGCTTTAGGATTAAATAAGCTGCTTACCTTTTTAGTAAAAGATATGCCTTCGTCTACTCTTACCTCTTTAAATTCAAGGGGAGAGGATTTAACCAATCCCTCTTGAACAGTTTTTATTAATTCTTTTTCTACAGGATCAATTTTGTCTTTTTTACTTGGCGGAAATAGGCGGTCTATTATACTCATGTGTAACCACTTCCTATTCTGATATAATACCTTCTATATCTGTATCTCTTACTATTAAATACTTATAGTTAGGTTCGCTAGCATCTATTACTTGCATACCTGCATATTTATTAAATAATACTATTTGCCCAGGTTCATATTCCATAGGCATTATGACACCGTTGCTTAATATTTTACCTTCCCCTACTGCATATACTTCAGCAAAGTCTTTTCTAGCTTCAGCATCACTTTTGCTATTTTTAGGTATGATTATACCTGAAGAAGTTTTTTCTTCTTTTCTTTCGTCTCTAGGTAATCTAAGTACTACTCTTCCTCTAGCTGGTTTAATATTCATTATCGTGTTCCACCTTTCTTAATCATTAATTCTTTCATCTTATAACCTCTTGCTATTTCATCAAAAAGATCATCTGAAATCTTAATAGATGAATTTAAATATTTAAATAAATCTATATATGTATCTTCATATTGCTTATCGTAAGATTGACGAGCTCCTTTAAGAACTGTATTAGATAACGAACCTTCATTAGTTTTGCTATTACCGAATTGTATATTTACGTAACGTTTCTTTAATTCGTAAGTAACTAAAAATGATTGTATATGACGTGTAGTTTGATGTACGTTAAAGTTATTTTCAAAGAAGCTTAATTTAACGTTTGATATTTTTTCCTGACGTAAAGCTAAATCTTTTAAATGCTGAGAATCAAGCTTTACTGTTAAGTCTTCTATATTACCTACAAGTTTTTTAACGCTAGGAGTATCAAGTCCCATAAGTGCGCTTAAATTATTATAGTAATAGCCACTTAATTGCTTGATTAATCTATTAAAATAGTAATCTAGCAAATCAGATATATTTCTAATAAATTCATTTTCTATTACATCACGTATATCTTCTCTTTTTACTATAAGCTCTGGTAAATCGTCTGTATCCCATAATCCATCGTCATCTGGATCAGAACCATCAGGATTATCTTTTGATGGATCATCATCAGGATTACCACCAGGTGTTGGATTAGGATTAGGATGATGACCAGGATGCGAACCATCACCTGGCTTGTCATCTGGATTTTCATCATCTGATACTACATTTATATAGCATACAGCTTTTTTATGTGTATCAACTGATTCTACATAAATCTTACATTGTCCTACTTCATCATGACTATTAACAACACCGTACTCATCTACAGTACATATATTCGTATCAGAAGAATACCATATGACTTCTTTATTACTGGCGTTATCTGGATATATTGTTGCTGTAAGTTGTACTTTTTTATATTTGTTCATAGCATGATATTTAGGTTCAACCTCTACTCTTAATACATGTATATCTTTATCATCGTCTCCGCCAGGAGTAGGTTTTGGCTTTTCAGGTTCATCAGTACCTGAACCACCATTTTTTAATACTCTGACTCTACACTTTGCATATTTACGTCTATCTGACGTTCTTGCATAAACACTACACTTACCAAGAGCAACACCATATACATTACCATCTTGGTCTACTGTAGCAATAGATTCATCGTCACTTGACCAATAAACAGTTTTATCTGTAGCATTTGACGGTACGATTGTAGCGTTTAATTTTCTATATTGACCTACATTAATAAAAATACTTCTATTATCTAAATAGATAGATTGCACATTAATTATACTCGGTTTATCATTTCCACCGCCGCCAGGACCAGGACTTGGTGGATTAACAGGTGGTTTATCAGGATCACCTCCACCTCCTCCAGGACCAGATGGTTTGCCTGGAGGATTATCTGGATTTCCGCCTGGTGGTTTAGGATTAGGACCTGGTGGTGTGTTATCTTTATTTATCTTAATTATTAATTCTTTTTGAATTGATTTATCGGGTATAGTTTTATCCTTTAAAAAAGGAGTGTAGATCATATCTATTATAGGATTATAAATATCTCGTATTGCATCAGCTAACTCTGATGGCAAACCATCTATTAAACTGTCTATTCTATTAGCAGCCTGTGCAAGAGATGATGTTGTAGATACATTTGATGTCTGAGTAGTAGCAGGCGGATTATAGTCTGAATAATAATCTTCTGTATACTTTATCTGTGGCGTATAGCCTAAGCGTTGTTTATCGTCAGCCATTTATTTATCACCTTCTAAAATTCCCTAGTCCTCCAGATCTTGAGCCCCATGTAGACCTACTTGAACTATTGTAGAAAGAGTTATTGTTATAATAACTGCTACTAAAATTAGTTTTAACCCATTTTTGTTGCTCGTCTGGATGTTCATCATATTGGTAGTTTTCGTAGAACTCTTGTACTTCTGGCGCTACCTTACCAGTTCTTCCAAGACCCATTGCACGAGTATCGTCTTTACGAGCTAAATTAACATTAGATGTAACGAAATTAGAAGATACTTCTAAGTCTTGCATTACTCCTGTTAATTGTTTAAAACGTAAAGTCATTGCTAAATAAGCAAGCCCAAGTGCGTCTATAAAGTGTTCTTCTTTACTAGTGAAAGTAGGGATTCCATTAGCTCCCATTCTTTCTACTTCGTAATCTATTAATTGTTTGAATAATACTTCATCATATGGAGATAAAGCTAAATTATTTCTTTCGAAAGCTATTTGTAATTGTGATACCATAAATGGTTTCATTGGTTTACTGTCTTCTTCACCAGTAACAGGGTCATGTACTGTTAATTTATTACTGAATGACCAACCAACTACTTTTTGTTTTAAACCACTTTCAGGATGTTCGTCTCCATAAATATGTAATCTTTCTATTTGATATTCACCTGCACCTCTATCACAATAGATAAATGATGGATTGTATATTCTATTAAGTCTTATAATAGTGTTAACTGCTTCATCATATGAGTATTCGGCTTTTGGCATTTCATATCGCAATAGAACCATAAATTTTTGTAATTCCATATTGTATTCTAATATTAGTATAGATGATGAAGCTCCGTATTTATCCCAGTCAACACCCATTGTACGGAACATATTAGGTGGAGCTGGATTTGTTTCATCATATATTAACATTTCTGGCCATTTACCACTTTCTTCACATCTCATTTTTTGATAACAATCAAGTTCTCTGTATGAATAGTCATAGAATGTTAATGCTTCATCAAGTCTATCTTTATTGAATACACCTGTATCTTGATCTCCAAATTCAGCTAAAACTTCGTGAATATAACCTTGTTCAGAAAGCATAGCTCTCATTTCTGCTTCCATCTTTTCGCACCATTGAGGGTTGTGAGTAGATGGATGATAATGTTCAACATAACCTGTTGCTTTATTAGTACAACAGTTATAGAAGTTACCACGTCTACCAGTTGGAGTAGAACTCATTATAACACGTATGTCAGGTCTTTCACCTGCTATCATGATTATTGAATCGAAGTCACCATCGGCCATATAGTCACATTCATCTAATATTAGTAAGTCTGCAGCTTGACCACGAATAGAAGCCCCTGAAGAACCAGAAGATGCTCCTGTTGTAAATCCCATTATACAACTACCATTTTTAAATTCCATTTTATATGGATTTTTAGTAGTCGATGAAATAAGACTGGCAAGCAACGGACTAGAATTTTTCAATTCATTAAGTCTCATGAATAATAAACGTACTTGTGCTTCATACGGTGTTATTAATAGAACCCTGTAGTTTCTGTTAGTGGTTGCATTATATAGTGCTTCTATAACCATAACCTCGGATTTGCCAGTACGACGTCCACAACGATAAACCTTTTTAAGAGATTTATCGCGGAGCATCTGTACTTGATACCAACGTGCAGTCCATGGCGTATCTTTTTTCAAATTTTTGTCGTAACTTATTAAAAACGTTTGAGCCCATTTAACGGGGTCATTCATTACGTTTTTTAATTTTAGCTGTTGAGCTTTTGGCAAAACATTCGCCATACACTATTTCCTCCTTTCTATTAATTAATATATTATTTACTTATGTAAATAACGAGCTTCGTTGCCCATTAATGTTTGTTCTAGATTGTAGTTAGCCATCTTAGCCATTTCCATACCAGATTGTCTCATTGTAGCTAGTTGATCTGAATCTTGGAAACTAGCATCACCAAATACTCTGAATCTAGAAGCTGTATTCATTTGTCGTACTTCATTTTGTAGATACATTGCACCAGTAACAAATGCTTTAGGAGCTGCTCTAAATGCGGCAAGACCCATATATAATCCTGGACCCATTAATTGAGATGCGGCAAAGTCAACACCAGCACGTGCTGCAGAAGACATAACTCCACGTCCTTGTTTACGTGAATCTTTATATTTACTGATAGCACCGACAGTTGACATTGCTATATCAAGCTTACTAGCTTTCTTAAGTTTAGACAGACCTCTTTCTACTATATCTCCTTCTTCTTTAGCTATATCTATACCAGCCTTTTCTTTTAATAAATCCTTATGGAATTGTAACTTATCTTTAAGTTGTTCTACTTCGTAATCAGCTTTAGGCTTGAAGTTTTCGAATCGAGTATTCTTAAAGTTATCTTTTAAATACTGTTCCATAGTTAATGAAGGATTGGCAGCTCTTTCTTTTTCGAATGCTTCTTGAATTGAACCAAATATTCTGTTATCATTTATTTCATTTTTTATATTTCCTATTTCTTCTTTGATATTACTAGCTCTATCACGCGTTTTAGCGTTCGTACGCTTCATATCTTTTTTAGTACTTTTTCTTTGACTCTTTAAATCTTTGATTTTACCTTTAGTTTGATTTATTTCATCTAAGATATCTGCACGTCTAGTAGGATCGTTAACTTTTCTGTATCTAGACTCTAATCTACGTAAACGTCTCATTTGTTCTTTTTGTGATGCTGTCAAAGATTCATAATTAGATCTAAAGTTAGCGTAATCAGCGTCAAGCTTAGCGTTACGTCTAGCTTTATTAAGTTCGAATCTTTTCTTTTTGATGTCTCCTTCGACCTGATTCCTAAATTCTTCTGGTATGCTATTGTAACGAGCTATATTCTCTTCATCTTTTAACCATTTATCAGCATCAGTTATTGATTTGATAACTTCTGGTGTACCAAGATAATTAGTAGGTTGAGTTCTAAGTAAATCATAAATATCTCTATTAGCAGCTACTTCATGTAAGAATTTAGTATCAGCAAGTTCTTGCGCAGCCTTTTTACTATTAATAAAGCTTTGTCTATTCTTGCTCCATGCTCTACGTTTACGAAGAAGTTCTTCACGTTCATCCCACCAAGCTTTACTATTTCTTTGTAATGGATCATTAGGATTGTCTCTATGAGGTCCATAAAGTTTAGCTTCTTCATATTTTAATGCAGCGTCTTCAGAACTGAATTTATCTTTACCAAAGAATTTTTCAAGTGCATCTTTATTCTTTTCATAATTACGAGCTCCTGCTTCAGAAGTAAGGGCAGACTCTTGAGCTATTTTTTGCATTCTTTCGTATTCTTTTATGTAATCACTATACTCCTTCATTCGTCTATCATAATTACTTAATGGAGTAGGTGTGAATTCATCAGCTACAACATCATGCATTTTATATTTTTTATAATCTGGTTGATTAAAATGTAATGTAGGGTCTGATTGTTCTGAATTGAAAGTATTTGGTTCAGGTTGTGGACCTGGCTTAGTTTTTGGCTCAGGTTGTGGTTGTTGTGGATTTGGGTTCGGATTCGGATTAATTGGTTGATTATGATTTTTATAATGAACATAAGGTATTTTATCATTAACTCCACCATATTGAAATTGTTCCCATAATTTACTAGCTTCTGATTTAAGCCCCTTAGCAGTTTCTAAATCAAATTTTTCTGTTGTCATTATGTCCGTAGGTTCAAACTTTTTATTGTACTCAACAATATTATTAGCTACCTTATCGTGTTTATATGCTTCAGATATAATATCTCCTTCTGTATTATAATAAACATTATAAGCGTCTTTACCTTTTGTATAACCTTTGCTTAAAATATTATTATCTTTATCGAATTTGACATTCGTAAACATGTCATTACCTAGATCTATAGTTTCGATTCTTGAACCATCTTTTAATGTTTTAACAGTAGGTTTGAATGTATCGAATTGCTTTGTTACACTTTCAGGGATACCGTCATAAGCTAAAGCAGCTTCTTCAGTAACTCTACGAAGATCAGATTCAGGTCTTACACCTCTTGTTACTTCGAATGATTTTTGAACATCCTCGATAGATGCGTTTAAGTTATTATCCTTAATATAATTCCACATATCGTCTATAGATTCTTGTTCTGACAATCCAGCAGCTCTGTTTTGTTTAACTCTATTAGAAAGCTTCATAGCGTCTATGTCTTGTTGTGTTTGCCCATCTATACCTACAAAGCGATCCATGAATTCTTCAACAGTTGTATTTTTATCTATATTTTTATATGCATCTTCTATTTGTGATTGTTGTTTACGACCTATCATTTCTTGATGTGCTTGTTGAACATCGATATCTCCTGAATTGACAGGCTGTACACCTGCAGCTTCGAATGATTTTTGAACGTCTTCTATAGTAGTATCTATATTATTTCTATTAATGTAATCCCATATATCTCCTCCGATTTCTTGTTCAGGTATACCAGCATTTCTGTTTTGAATACCACGCATACGAAGTTTTTGTCCGTTTATATCTAATTGCGTTTGTCCATCAACGCCGACAAATTGATCCATAAAATTCTCTACACTCATGTTATTGTTTGCATTTTTCCATGCGTCATTTATCTGTATTTGCTGTCTCCTATTAACCATATCTTGATAAGCTTGCTGTGGATTTATTTCACCTGGTTTAACAGGTTCAATACCAGCTGAAGCAAACGATTGTTGTACATCACCGATAGTCATATTTGGATCCATATTATTCCACATATCATTTATTATACGTTGTCTGTAATATTCATTATCTGGCTTTTTTGGCATCTATTCCCACCTCCTTTAATTCTAATAATATGGAGAATGATGCAAGTCATGTAATGCAAGGCCAAGATCTCCTGTAGCTCCTGCATTATTTAAATAATTGTGTTGCATACTTTGCCAAGTATTACCTTGACCATTAGATTGTAATAAGTTGTTATAAACAGTACCGTCATTAGTACCAATTCTAGAATTATTAAAAGCAACGGCTCCGTCTTTTACTCCAGCCATTATAGCTCCACCAATTACTAAACCTTTACCTGTATTGCTTAATTTGTATCCTATTAAGCTTTTATCAGAAGGTCTTAATGGAGCCATAGCTTTCATAACTTTTGTTACTGGGTGATTAGTTCCTAGTAGGGAACTAGTTATTGGTGCTTTACCAGTTAATTGTTGCGCAATAAAATTAGCGTAATTTAACTGAGCCCCTCCTTCTGCAGCTACATATGCTCCTGCTTTACCTATTTTTCTACCAGCAGACTTGCCGATGTCTTTACCCATCTCAAAGATAGTTCTTCCATCTGCAGCTTCTTCTGTTAATCCAATAACTTTAGCAGCAGCATTTGCACCTACCCTAAATCCTTTTGTTATACCTTTACCTACAAAAGCTCCAGCTTTTCCAATAACTTTAAGCGCACTGGCTTCAGGCCCTCCAGATTGACTTATAACTTTACCTATTCGTTTTCCTACAAAACCTAGTCCTGGAATCTTCATTTATATATCACACTCCTAAATAAATGGAATAACAGGTAAGTTTGTATTACCGTTACGGTCTTTGTATAGACCTCCACCTGATGCTACTCTCGCAGCCATACCAGCTGTTACTGCTGTACCAGCTATAGCTTTAGCATTAAGTTGTTTAACAAGATTGCCTTTATCATCTTTAACAGTCTTAGTAAATGCTTTTTGTACTGCTCTATCAAATGGCATTCCGTCTTTTTTATTTTTATATATATTACGTACGCCATAGCCTAGGAAATCTCCTACTTGATAACCTGTAGTTTGTTTAGCAAGTATACGTTCTCCTAATTCTCTTCTAGCATTACGTGATATGTCTTTAGCTTGTTTAACAGTTTTACCATTCTTTAAAGCTGCTTGTTCAGCTTTTTTACCATATTCAAGTAAATGTTTCTTTTGGTCTGCAGTCATATTGGCTTGTATTTGACGTATACCTATACCTTCGGCCCATCCTACAGTTGAACCTTTTAAACCATATGCTACGTTTCTACCAAATCGTATTGCTTTTTTTCCTATATCTCCAACAGCCATATATATCACTCCTCTTCATTATTAGTATCGTTGTTGGTACTATATTCTTCTTGGAATTCTTCAGGGACTTCTTCTATTACATAATCCATATTCATATTTTCTTGAATCATATCGTAAATAGATTTTTCGTCACCTTGTTTCATTTGTGCTTTAGCTTTACGTGTAGCTAGCATATTATCAAGTATCTTATCTCTACGTCTGCAATGTTTTTCATATATTTCGAGAGCTTTCGATACTTCTTTTCTGAAGAAGTCATCTCCTGTTCTTTCATTAGAACCAGTATAAACTTCTTCTACAGCTATGCCTTCTTGTGTCAATAAAGCCTGAGCGCGTTCTATCATTATATCTGTATTTATCAGTTCTTTAACATATGTGAAGTCTACAAATGAAGAACTAGGATCTAGGTCAAAATCACGTTTATAACCCTCTAAATTCTTTTCTATTAAAGCAGTTTCGAGAGCACATTTTTCGCCTTCTGGAGCCATATCATATTTTAATAACATACAAGATTCACTGTATGGACAACAATCGCCTTTACATGTAATCGGAATTCTTGCATAAAGTCCAGACTTAGTAGACAACATAGCCATAGCTGCACTTTTAGATTCTAATCCTGCAGGAGAATATCCCCATGGATTATCAGCAGCAATTAAATCATTTTCTAAACGTTTTCTGTTTTCTACTACTTCTTGACGCTTAACTTCATCAGCGACAAGTTCATGGCTTATTTCTTGATCTACTTCGAATTCATATTCGCTTACTTGTTTATTACTCTTGTTCGCCATCTTCTAATACCTCCTTCCCTCCGTTAATAATATCGTCGTAGATTTCTTCAGCTATATTCCAGTTAACACTATGGAAGTATTCTGTATTTTCATCTTGATACAAATTAGCTTCAACAATTACTTTGACTTTATCTGGAACATAATCCTTTTTAACAGTAAAAGAATCAGCAGTAAATTCATATATTATTTCATAATCGTTAGTACCGAATGTTTCTTCAAATACATGTACGCCTTGTATTAAATAACGTTCTGATTCTAAAGTATCGAGTTCTTCGATATAGTCATGAGTTGAAAATATACCGTGAATGACTATTTCTTGTTTAGGTACTTCATTACCATTTTCATCTATTATCATTTCGTCGGTATCGACAACTCTTTGTTTAACTGTAAATCTACCTTCAACAAATCTCTCTTTATTAATTTTTACTTGAGCCATATAACCATCTCCTATCTCTATTCTTATTACCTATAGTTATAAATATATTACGCGCGTCTGATGTCAATAGAACTATAAGCGTCCTTGAAATATATGTGATGTCAGTATAAGGGGGAAAAATTTTTTCAAAAATTGCGAGCAGTACCACCTTTATATATATACTCCTCAAACAATAGAATTGTTGCCCCAGGGTACTTAGACCTGGGTGAGTAGTGTATATGAGCAGTATTGGAGTAATATGCAACGTCATACCAGCTGCTTTGGGGGATATTATGAGAGAAGCATTGAAGAACAAGAAAGATGTAACAGTTATAGGTAAGTTAACAACTATCGATTGGGATGGTTGGAATGATCAACCTACATACTTATTAGAGAATGTCCATGTCTTTAATAAGAATGGTAACTTAATGGACAAAATAGATCACATGTGGTTCTTAACTGATCAAGAACTATATGAATTAGATAAAGCTGCAGTGATCAAGTTTACAGGCAATAGCTATAAATATAACAAGTGTGGCCACTTTGTTGATTATAGCATTAAGCCTACATCAAGCATACTAATCATGAAATGGTACGACAGTATGATAAAGGTTGGAAAATGGTTTATGAAAAAAGCATCAAAGAAAATGAAACATAATAAGTAAACTATTTGTATTGTCTACATATGTAAGCTATATGCACTCCATACATATGTAGACATGATTGTGTGGGAGTGCATATTCAAACAATAATGGTATATATAACCAGGGGGGTAATGAGTATGTTAGAAATGGTATTAGTAATTGAAATAGTTATAGGTATAGCACTTATAATTAAGATAGGCAAGAGTGTAATAACTGATCATAGTAGAATGAGCAACGCTAAAGAATTAGATATGAGAGAAAGCTTCATGTCTATAGACGTATTAGTTAAAGGCTACTATGATAATTCATTAGTAGCAGGCTTTCAATCTAGAAACACTATCTATATAAATACTAATGATAGTGAATCTGATATGCGCAATACATTAGTACATGAATATGTACATGTATGGCAACATAACTATAAATTTGCATATAAGATGTTATGTAAGTTTATAGAAGGCTTTAGATATGGACATTCAATAATAGAGAAACATGCTTACATAATAGGAGACATGTATAGCATGTGTAAGGTATATGGATGGTCATTTGATGAATCCATAATACCTTACGTATGGAACTCATTAGTCCAACATAAATGGGACTATGATGATGCATACATGGATGCATGCATGTATTGCAAAGAACACTATAAAACAACAAATAAATAATATTTCATATATAAGCGTATATAGGGTTTTATGGATTTTACCTATATACGCTTTCTTTGTATAAATCCAATTATATAAGTATATGGGGAGAATTGATTATGTTAAAGATAATAGGAATGATGTTATTAGTATTAGCTGGCATTATGTCAGCATTAGCAGTATTTGTAGTCGCTATGAGCGACGAGACAGCTAAGGAATTAGACGAAATAAGCAGATTAATATATAAAAAAATATCTGCAAGACTTCAAAAAGAAAACATTGGCATAATGACATTAAAACAATTGATTAGAGCTGAAATAATAAAATTTGACAGCAAAGAAGAAGCTATGCAAGAAATAGCTATATCAATAGTTACGACTTTAGCAAAAGACATAATAGATAGAAATATAGCTACAATCGCCTATGGAAAAGACGAATGTAGCTTAGGAAGCTATAATTACGTAGATGACTATGTATACGTAAATAGCTTCTATATAGACAGAGCTATAAGACAAAAAAGATCAGTGTCAGATTTTAATATATTATTAGATACTATATGTCATGAACTTAGACATGCATGGCAAAACGATAATAGTATCTATAATAATGACGAATACATAAGCTCATTTATAGACTATGCAGCTTACAGAAAACAACCTTGTGAAAAGGATGCTAGACGTTATGCGCATGTGAAGGTCTATACTATGGCCAACAAAGAAAGAGAAAGAATACTTAAGGAAGCTTATATGCATTTATGCCGTTATAACAGAGCATAAACATAAGCTTCTTTTTTTATTTAGATAAACCAGATTAGCTGAGTAGTTCATGGGCCTAAGCATGCCCTAAAAAGGCTTAACTATATTTTCCTAGTAGGAGGTAATTTTATGAAAACACTATCTATGGGGCAACAAAGAAAGATTCAAGAAGGCATCATGGCACCACTTAATAGTACTTGCAACGTCATTAATAGTTTCAAACTAGAAGACGAACAAGTATATATAACAGCTACTAGATGCTATGAATCTATTGGTATGTTAAACATACTTAAAAACTTCGAAGTCGATGAAGAAAGACATACTATATTAGCAACTAAATACGACGACGAAGGCAAAATCATCAGCAAACGTAAATACGTCACAGGCAAATGCCAAGAAGCTGACGCCAATTACGTTAAAGGTTTATTCATGATAGATTTTAGAGGCACTATAAACCCTAAAGTTGGTGACAGTATAGCAGAAGACATAAGAAGTAGAATATTTTTAGGCTTTAGAGCTGAAAGTAACTACTTCATATTAGAAGATGATCTAAGAAGAGCTCAAATAGTTATGATGCCTTATGCAGAGTCACCTTCACTAATCAAAGGCAGTAGAATCTATTATGCTGTCGTTGACAAAAAGAATCTTTTATCAGAAGCAATAAAAAGATTCAATGAGATAGATGAATTATCTGGCGGTTCTCTATCTTACAAATATAAACAAATGCTAGAAAAAGGCAATGTTACTATAGATGATATAAGTAAAATTGCAGACAGATTAGGCATCTGTACTACTACTCCAATGATGCCAATAGGCCACTTAAATAATGTATTCTTTATGGATGCAGAATTAGATTATGGTTCTGACTATGAAGAAAACAATAGCATCAGTGCTGAAATAGGCACTAACTTTGCTGATGGGTCTGTTCGCTTTAATGGTGAAACAATATATCCATTATATAAAGCTATATATCCAAGACTAAAACCTTGGATGATGTTTAGCCTAAGTTTACAAGGTAGATGCGACACTTTATTGATGAAAGCTCATGGCAGATTCTTCAAGAGCAAAATGATTGCAAGATATTGCAAAGCCATGATAAAACAAAATCCTGACAAGTGTTATATGTCTTACAATGGTAAGCTGTATAAACCTAGTCAATTAAAGAAACTACACAAAGATGGCAAACTAGAAGCTATGTTATCTAATATAGATCTAGTAGGCACAAAAGATGAGTTTAAAGCTGTCAATTTACCGCAGCTTAAAAACGGCTGCAATTTATATGCTGTAGCTATGACAAATATGACAACAAGCAATTTATCGAATCAAGCATTATCAAAGGTAGCAAAAGAATATCCAAATGAAATCCAAGCTTTTGCTATCAAAGCTGCCGTTAAAGCTTATAACAATAAGAAGTGTGAATACACTTTAAGATTTGACAACAAAAAAGACTATTTAAAATTAGCTGGTCAAATTTATGAAAATAAACTTGCAGCAGCTAAAGAAATAGCAAGCAAAGATAGACACATAGGTGAATCTATCATAAAAGCAGATGACAGCTTTGTAAGAAGTATGACAGCATCTGCAAATATACCAGTTAATAGTATGTATTTAAGACTAACTCCAGATGACAGTATTGTACTAACTGGTGGTACTTCTGTATTGGGTGCAACTTGGGTTGATTTTATCGAACCAGGTGGCATGAACCCATACAAAGTGCATGCATTAGAAATCTATTGTCCAGCATTTGAAGAAATGCATAGTACTAAACAATATGACAACATGTTAGCTGATACATTAAGAATGTGTGTAGGTATTAAATATCCATCTCAAGGTACAGACGAGTATGCAGTTCTTAAATGTATAAGCTTAGAAGAAATTAAAGGTAGAATAGCAAAACTATCTGTGGATGATGAATTAAAACAAGATTTAATCGAGTTTTATGAAACTTGTCCAAATAACTGCGTAATGGTTCCAGCAGACAACACTTGGAAGAATCAATGCGCAGGTTCAGACTTCGATGGTGATGATTTTACTTTATACTTTGAAGAAGTAGAATACGATGACAATGAAGAATTAGTGCATTATGGCTTATTTGATGAATTAAATGAAGTAACAGGTGAAATTAACTACTGTCTACCTGGCTTCACTAGTTTGGCTATCAGAAAATATGCAGTAAAAAATAACAACATAGGTCAAGCAGCTATAATAAGCTATAAATAGATTGTTTCAATAGAGAGGCTAGTAAATAGTCTCTCTTTTTTTGTTGTACAAAACTATAAAATTTAGGAGGTATTAGTATGAAATACAATAGTTATGAAATGGAAGACAAAGATGTAGTTAAAGTGTTAGATGTTAGAGGTTTATCAAACAATGTGTATGAAGGTTGGGCAAAAAGAAAGTTAGCAATAAATATAGATTGTGTAGATGATAAACTTAGCTTATTAATATCTACCACAATATTAGGCTCTGAAATAGGTATCACTATAATCAGAGGCTCTAATGTATTAATGCTAAATAAAAATCAAATATTTGACGAAAAAGGCAATATGACAGAATTAGGCTTAAATTTATTAGCTGAAATGCTAATACCATTGGCAGAACTTATGAAAAATGAAAAAATAAAATCTGTCAAAGAACTAAAAGGAGGCAAGGTAACTACTATATATAACAAAGACAACCAAGTAACTATGACTAATCGTTTTGGCATGACAAGACAACTAAGTTTAATATCAGAAACTGAAATCCAAGCTTGTGTTGAACAAATTCAAAAGTTTAGCATGAGTACGACAGTAGAAGAATATGACATATTTATTAATGATTTTGTCAATATAGTAAGAGCTCTTGGTGAAAGCTCTATAGACGTAAAGAAACACCGTGATAGACATTTTAGCAGAAACATCAATGGCTTTGTCGGCAAAGGTTCTGCTTGTATAGGCAACATCAAATCAGGTAGAGACAAAACTAAATGTTTAACATCTAATCTATATGATAGAGGTGCTAACGTTATCAGTTGTGGCTATGGTTATCAAATGATATTACCTAAAGAATTTGATGACGCTTTCCAAGATGCAATCGGTGACATTAAAATGGCAGTCAAAGATAAACTTGAAGATTGTGTCAATGACAAATTAAAAGAAACAAGATATTATTCATATGACAATTACAACAGATTGCTTTCTAACTTAAATGAAAAATATCCTGTTACAAAAAACGTGTTAGAAAGAATAGTTTGGTTAGAAAGAAAAGACAACCCAGATAAAAATATACTTAAAGCATACTATTCAGATAAGTTTTATGGCCGCATAAGAGACGCCATATATGGTACTGCTAGATTAGAAGGCATGAATGATAGAGACGTATACAAATTAGCAGTCGAAATATGTTTCTTAAACAGAAAGGGCAACTATTATAATAGCAAAGACATAAACTCACATGTGCCTGACGTAAATAAAGCCTTGAGTATAATGGACAGAATATTTGGCGATATTGCTGTCTATGAATATAATGGTGGCCACTTAGAAGTTCCTCTAACTGTAACTGACAAACCTAAAGATTTCGCAGATGGTAATGTATACATGTTAGAAGATGGCGCTACTGATGACTTTGAATTATGTGTCGAAGAAAACTTCACAGGTGAAGTTACAGTAGTTGATGGCAAACTCGTTGCCAGCTACAATCCTTATGATCAAATAAGTGATGAATATGTAGCAATACCTGTTTGTAGCTTCTTTAATCCTGCTACTAAGAGATTAAGTGATGACAGACTTGCTTGTGCTAACAATATCAAAGCTCTTAATAGTAGTAAAGCAATAAAAGTCAAAAGCTCTAGAATGGCTGTTATGACTAAAGATAATAAAATAGCTGTAGTAACATCTACAATAGCACCAAATAAATCAGGTAAGTTAGCTTACACTAACATATTTGATAATTTATCATTAGAAAAGGTAGAGTTAATGGCTAAAGACGAAACAGACGTGCCTGTTAAAGATAAAGAAAGATATATAACTTTTATGTATTATACTTTATTAGCTAGAGTTAGATAGTTTGTGCAATACAGAGAGATCAGAAATGGTCTCTCTTTTTTTATTATATTAAATAAATTACTGGAGGTAAATGATATGAATAAATATGAAATGAAATCTAAATTAGCTGTTGTTGGTGAAAACAGAGGAAGAAACTCTATACTTAACATGTATAGAATACCAAATACAGTTAAATATTATGGCGTAGTTAGATTTAACAACTATGCTTATAGCTTCATGGCAAGCGAAAGAATAGCTCGTGCAACTGTGTATGGGTTCAAAGGTACTCTTGAAGAACTTGACAAAATAAGTGCTGCTATTCAGTCTCATATGAGACCAAACAGAGAACCAGTTGTGTTAACAGGCAGACCTACATCTCCTGTATATGAAAAAAGATACTACTATGACTATCTTAGTAAAGGTCTTTTAATATATAAAGCTCCTAGCATGACAGCAAAAGGTGAAGAAAAGTATCTAGGTTACGTGACTAACCATGCATTCGTAGCATACAAAAAGGGTCTAAATGTAGCAATAGTATACAAAAACGTAAGATTCATCTTCTCAGTTAATAAATACAATGCAAGACCATCAACAGGCACAGACGCAAATAAATTGAGAGAAATCGTATTAAAACTAATCTACAATGTAGACAAACAATTAAGTGATGCAATTGACAAACAACTTGACGATATAGCTAGTAATAATATTGCATTAGAAGAATTACAAGACAACGTAGAATTTGACGAAAGTGATTTTTAAGGAGGTGATAATATGAGTAGAGGTACTCTGTATTTGAAAAGTTATCATACTGGTGTTATGAGAGGAGGTGACATAATTAACACCAATGTAGCTAGGGGCTATACTATTACTGTTCTTTAATAGCCCCCCTGCGGGGCCGTAGTTTGTTTGTTTTATCTGTAAGCTGTCGCTGTGGCTGTCGCCACGAATATTACACATTTTTGTGAATTTATATATTATTAGGAGGTATCGTTATGATTAAAATATTAGAAAGTAGTATGTTTGAATATAAAAATAATTTAGTTGTTAATCCAGAGTTATTAGATGATAGTAACTTTACTAAATTATTTAATTACAAAACTGTATATATCTATGATAAAAATCGTGATAATACAGATTACATCATTAATAAAGTTATACATGACATTATTATCGATGACAAATTTATCGATATACAATGTTCATTTATCAAAGATACTCGTGATCGTAGAGGTTGCACTCAAAAACAAATAGAATCTCTACGTAGTATCCTTGGTAGTAACTATGAATATAGCCTTAACAATTTACAACTTGTATTTCTAGCAAAACAACGTAGAGGCCTTATTCAAAAACTAATTGATACATTCAAAAACACAGAGTTCATTTACTGGATACCTGATATGGTAACAGTTAAAGACAACAAAATGTATCAATTAGTTTAATTCATATATAGCCTGAGCATGCTTTTAACTGCTCATTATATTTTATTTTTAAGGAGGTTGGTATTTTATGATTAAATTAGATATGTACAAAAGTTGTTGTTTTACAGGTCATAGACCACAAAGATTATATGGTTACGATCTTAGTAATAATAAATATCAAGTGTTAGCTCATAAATTAGCAAAGATAGCATATACTTTATATACTAAATATGATGTTGACACATTTTTTACTGGCGGTGCTCTTGGTGCCGATACAATTGCTTTCTTTGCAATAGAGTATGTCAAATCTAAAGGTATACCAGTAAAAAATTATGTCGTTGTACCATTTTGCAGTCAAGAAAAACGTTGGAACGCTGAAAGTATAGATAGATATAATCGTATGCTTAAAGCTTCTGATGGTGTTATATATATAGACCAAATATTTGGATTGTTCCCAAATAAAAATTGTAGAGTAGCAGACGTTCTTGACAGACGTAATCGTTATATGGTTGATAATAGTAAATATATTGTCACTGTATTCGATGGTGTCCGCAAAGGTGGCACTTATAACTGTATAAATTATGCCATGAATAGATATGGTGATGATAAACTTATAATAGACGCAGGTATTTAATTACCTGTGTTTGTTGTTTGTTACTTCTTCTCACGCTGTCGCGTGGGAAGACTATACAGTTATATGAATTTTTTATTTTTTTATCGGAGGTGTTTTCTGTATGATCGATATAAAAATTTGCGAGGAATGCTTCAACTATGATTGCCCTACTCCTTGCCCAGCTACAGATTCTCAAAAGATATCTTGCATTAAGCGAGATATGATTTACAGACTCAAAGATGAATTTGACTTTGATTTTGAGAATCCTAAAAATTACAAAAAGCTAGCTTCTGGAAGAAGTGAGCAAATCAGAGCTATTTACAAAGAATACACTGATATGCTACATCTAGATCCTAGCAAGCCATTATATACACATGATGGCAAATTAATCGCTACTTCATTTGAGCGACTAGTAATCGGAGATTACGGCGCTTACATTGAATACGATTTATCACAAGTTCCGCAAGGCATCAGATATTACCTTGAAAGAGGGCAAGAATATCGAACACAACCTTACTGGCGCAACAAAGTTAAATACATCTGGTATACAATACCAGATTCAAAGCCACATATCAAGATATACTGGCAGTTGCGCACAGTTACATACGCTGATTACAAGAGAAAGAAATTCTACATTTCTCCTTTTGAAATCATGCAACATAAATAATAGATAGGGCCTTCGGGCTCTATTCTATTTGTATTGTCGCGTATGAATACTAAACTGTATTATGAAGTATTATATGTAATCATAATATCAGTAGTACATTTTTGTGATTACTCCCCTGCGGGGCCGTTACTGAATATTGGCTCTCACTAGTGGCATGTGCTGTCGCACATGAATACTTTACAGTTTTGTGAAGGTTTCTTGTAACCTATTATTTTTATTTTTTAGGAGGTACTTATTATGGCAACTTACAATAATAATAAAAAATCAAGTGTTACTTTAGATAGTAACAGAAAGAGATATGCTCTTGTAGCAGGCAATGGTATAGCAATACTAATGTCTGATAAACACAGATTCAGAAGATTTTCTAATCATAATAAAAACGCTATTATGAATTCACTTGAAGCGTTAGACTATGTCCTAGAAAAATGTCCTACTAATGATACAATATCTGAATTAGTTATTGATATCGGTATACCTAATTGTATTAAAGGTGTATTCGGTGCCAGCTTCAGACAATATATACGTACTCAAAAATTTGTAGGTTCTGGCGATATCATTCCTGTCTATATGCTAGATAAAATGAAACATGTAGTTAAAGCATATAATGACAGAAACTTCAATGTAAATATATATAGTTTATCTCTAGCTAGTGTCGATGAAGAAATGGTCAAGATTAAACAAAGAGCTTTAGATGTACTATATAAAGTACAAGTTGAAGATAGTCAAACTCAATCTCAACCTGCATCTCAACCTGTACAAGGTTTTACTCAAGAACAAGTTAATGCTATGATACAAAATGCAGTAGCACAAGCATTAGCAAGTGTTATGGGTAATCCAGCACCAGTACAACAACAACCAGTACAACAACCAATTGTTGAGCCAGTAGTTGAACCAGTAGCACAACAAATTGTTGAACAACCTGTATCTACTTCAGCTCCTAAATCTCAACCTGTACAATCACAAGTAATAGAATCTGAAGTAGTAGATTTTAATGCAGATGATTTCACTGATGACTTTGATAATTCTGGTGAAGATCCATTTGCTGGTTTTGACGATCAAATTCCATTCTAGAAAGTGTGTCTTGTCAGACACGAATACAATACAATTTTGTGAGAGATTTGACTATCAATTCGGTAGTCTTCTCTCAATTATATTATTATTTATATACCAAGGAGGTATTTTTTATGAAAATATTATTAACTGAAAAAGAAAGAATGCATGCAAACGAGTTCTTAGATAGAATAGAAAAATTATGTGACGCTGAAGATGTTAAAGTTTTAAATGACATTAGAGCTAAACTTGACAATCCTGAATTTAAAGAATCTGAAGTTATAGAATTCTTCATGAGAACTAACTTTATATTAGACGAAACTGAAGACGCAGCTAAATCTTTAAATAGAGCTTATAATAACATGAATGGCGAATGGAATAGCATTAAATTCAAAATATTCGCCAAAGTATCTAAAGTATTCTTATTACATAATACATGGACACGTAACTTCTTTAATGCTACTATGTATTATGTAGCTAACTTTAAACAAGCAATAGACAAGATGGTATCTAAAGACTTTAGAGTCGAAGATGAACCTGTAATGCCTGATGAAGTTAGACCATCATCTGATGGACAATGCATTGGTGGCAACTGTCATCAATGTACAGAGTATGAAGACTGTCCAACTGGACAAATGTCTGAATACTAGAAACAAGACCATCCTCACACATGATGGTAATAATGTGTGGGTTCAGGAGTTTACCCTTAAAGCTCCTTACCATTATATACTATAGTCGAGAGACTTTAAATCGGGGAGGAAATGATATGTTAGATTTTAGATTAAATACAAAAGGATTAGAGAGAACTCCTTTAATCAAAGGTGTAAGACATTTTGACAACAGAAAAGACGCAATGTTATATGCAGAAATAAAATATGGAGCAAGATTCAAAAGAATAAATGAACCAAGAGGAATAATACATCCATATTATGTTTCAGAACAATGGAATCCTGAAACTAAGAAAACATTATATATAACAACATCAGCATGTGAATGGGTATACGATCACAGAACACTAGAAGTTAGAGAACAATATGAAGACAAATACGGAAATTATCATGATGATCTAATTGAATTCTGTACTTATGACGATGGATACACTTATGAATACAGATACGATAGAGAATATAATTTTATAGAAACTGTATAGGAGGTATTGTTATGAAACAAGTAATAGTTAGTGTTAATTCTTTTGGTACTAGAGCAGTAGATGTAGATGATAAGTTTATCTGCTTTTATACTGTTAAAGACAATGGTGAGCCATCTATCATTATTCCAGATGAATCAGATAGATATGTATTCTTTGAGTCTATGCAAGACCCAGAGGATTTCAAGACAGAAAAAATATTCTATGTAAGTCATATAACTAATGTATACGACCTTGTAAAAGATTGTATGCATTTTTACAAGGAGTGCATTTAAGCACTCCTTTTTTTATTTGAAAGGAGGCTATTATAATGAGTGAAATACTTGATATGTATAATAATATAATTGATTTGGAATCAGATATGATTCTTAATCCTGACAACTATAGTGAAGAATTCAGAAAGAAATGTAAAGCAGTAATCAAAAGAACTGAAAAACGTCTTCATGATTTAGGTTTTACAATCAATGAAGAAGGCAATTTAGTAGAAATAAAATAGTACATATAAAGGGGGAAATATTATGTATAGTAACTATTTATTTTCAGAAAGTTTTGAATCATTAAAAGATGTAGCAATAATACTTAGTAGAAAAGGCATAAAAAATATAATCAGAAAGACACCAGCAGGTTGGTCTCTTGAAGTGAGATGTTCTATGGTAGAAATTAATTCTATTCTATTATAGAACCCCGCCCTGTCGGGCTCGAATAAATCATTTGAGGACTGCTACTGAGTAGTGGCTCTCACTAGTCCCCCTGCGGGGCTTTCTGAATAGTTGCTCTCAAGTAGCCCCTGTCGGGACCGAATACTGTGTACTGTCGTACACGAAAACTCAACAGTTTTGTGTAATAAATTTTTATATATTTTAGGAGGTAATTTTTATGTTAAGAATTATGATTGGTAATATCAATACAATGCAAGAAATATTAGATAATGTTTTCAAACCTGTATTAGGTGAAGAACTTGAAGGTGTAGAAGTTTTAGATAACGACCCAAATAAATTAATCAAATATGATTTAGAATCTTTAACTTTCAACCAAGCAAGAATAATCGAAGCTTTATTATATAACAGAAAAGCTGATGGTTTACTTGAAAACATTTATGCTGACGAAGCTATGACTCAAGCATTCCAAGTACTTGATGGTAGTAGTGAATTATTACTTGGCAGCTTTGAAATCACTGTAGAAAATGAAGCAAGAGCTAAAGAAATCATAGATGATGTATTTAAATCAGCTGGTGTTTATAACGTCCATGTATCTATGAAACCAGTAGCTCCTGGTATGTTCACTTTCTGCAAAATATCATTACTAGCAGTAGGTTTAACAGAAGACCAAATAAAACTTTTAAACAGAACTACTTCTATGAAATCAGTTGGTCTTAAAACTAAAAAGCTAGTTCAATCTGCTACTACTACTGGTTATTCTAGTGCTAAGATAGTAGCTAACGATATCGTAACTCCACTAGCTGAATGTGCTGGTAAATATGCTGGTTTAACTACTTCTACTGCAGTTAAAGCCACTTATAAAGCTGGTGCTACATTTGCTGATGAAGTATTCTCTAATATAACTCGTGAAGAGTTTACAGAATATGAACCAGCTAAAAGAGCAGTTGCAGGTTTTAAAAGACTAATCCATGGTGACAAAAAACAAACTTCTATCATGTCTAGAAGCTTATAGAAGTAACATATAAATAATAATAAGGACTGGAGCATTGTACATGTACACTCTGGTCCTTGTTAATTTGTATATGCACTGTCGCGCATCAATACTTTACATTTTTGTGAGAGGTTAACCCCTCCATATAATAATTAATTGGTAGCATGTCGTCGAGCATGCAATTGTGCATTATGCACAGAAAGAGGTATAAAAATGGCTAAATATTCAAAAGAAACTATAGTTTGTATGGTTAATAGAAAAGACATAGTTTTAGTATCTAATACTGAAACAGGTAAATGCAAAAAATACTCTAATGTAGAAGATATTAGAGGTTACATGACATATCTATTAGCATCACAATTAGAAAAAGTTGCTGAAGAAGCTGATACAGATAAAAAATATATCTTCATATTAAACAGAAGTATGATAGGTATAGACAAAGCAGAAAATAGACAAATATGGTTAGATACTGGTAAGACTAAAGCAGGCGATAAAGTATTAGAACCTGAATTCTTAGAAAACATCAAAGTTATACATAGTATATGTGAACAACTTGGTGATAGAGTATCTGTACTATCTAGTTATTCTGTAAGACCTAGAGAATATGAAGGTAGAAGATATGGTTCTGAAAGACTTCAAAAGATACTTGCTAGAACTTGGGAAGCTATGGACAAAATATGTCCAGTACAAAGAGCTTCTGCACCTGATAGCTTCGTATTAGAATAGTCAGTACAGGGAGTAGGCTTAGGCCTGCTCTCTTTTTTTTAAAAAGCTGTCGCTATGGAATGTGTGCGCTGTCGCGCATCAATACTTTACATTTTTGTGAATAATATTATTTTTACTAGGGGGAATTGATATGAAAAAATTAGAATCATTATTTGTAAAGAAAATGTTCTTAGAAAACTTAATTAAAGAAGCATATATTAAAGGTGAAGCTAATTATAGACTAGAAAGACTTGAAGAAGCATTAAAAGACGTAGAATATGAAATTGACATAGAAAACATCAAAGCATTTGCATAATTACATAACAGTACGGGAGGCTCTATGTCTCTCGTGCTTTTAAAAAGCTGTCGCTTACGAATTTACATGTGCGCGCTCTGAATAGCGCTTAGCTTTACAGTTAATGCTCTCACATATATAGCACATACAACAAACTGTAAACTAAATTATCTGAATAGTATATACATCTGAACAACGAGCGAGCGAGCGAGCGAAGCGAGCATTATTAACGACGAGCGTTAGCGAGGAGTTAATCGGTCGCCTGTCGGCACGGAAGATCATAATGAAGTATCAACAGTACTCATTTGATCTGCAATCATTGGAAACAGTAGAATTCTGAGTAGAAAACTCAGGTTTATGCAAAAAACGGCGCAAATAAGTAAAAAAGGCGGGGTTAATCGCATATCACAGTGTCGTTTTGGCAAATCCAAGTAAAAATGATAACGATAAACGGCAGGAGGTAGTCTCGTAGTGTTTTTAATGAACTGAACAACGATTTTAAATGACCTGAAACGATGATTTTAACGAACTGTAATGCGTATGAAACGCATCATTTATCGTGTGCTTTCTACGAACTGTAACGAGTATTTATATACAGCTTCTACACCAAATAATATGCCAAGTAAATGATAAAATATGCCAAGTAAATCTGTATATATACGCTTAATAACTCCCCTTCGGGGACGCACTGTCGTTACTGAATTCTATTTGTATTTCAATGATATCTATACTATATGAACACTATATTATGTACACATATTTGTGTCTATATTATGCACAAGACTACTGTGTATATATGTATAAGTATACTATACTTACTTGTCAAGTAATACCTCTATTGTATATATATGGTAAATATTATCTTTATATATTATCTGTACTATAGTATTATGTAAGTGAGATATAACTAGTATATAAGTATACGATTTTGTGATTTATTGCTTCTTTTATTTAAATATTGAGTTAATAAATATGTTACCTAGTATATTTGCTTTATATTACGTTTTTAGTAAAAATAATTAAGGTAATCCCTTCGGGATGGGGACGTGGCATTCGCGAAATTATGAATAATTTACGCTCATCGCCACAAAAGAAAGGAGAAGAATAAAATGAAGATACTAAATTGTACACCACATGATATAAATATATTGGGCGATAACGGTAGTACTATTACTAGCATTAAGCCTAGTGGAACGATAGTACGAGTGAATCAGGAGAACAAAAGAGTTGGATATTTAAATATAAATGGAGTAGCAATACCAGAATCAGCTGTCACATTTAATGACAATGGACTACCAGATGAATGTGATGATACATTATTAATAGTAAGTAAACTAACAGCTGATGCGTTCCCGTGGCGACAAGATCTATTACTAGTAAATGAAAGTGTAAGAGATGAGGACGGAAAAGTAATTGGCTGCAAATCATTAGCATTCGCTAATAAATAATTATAATCGCGAGCAAAGCGAGGGAGGTTTTAATATGAAAGCTATAAATTTAATGGGTATGAAATACACAGAAGATATGATTAATGTACTTAGAAGATATGATAAACACATGAAAGATAGCTCTATAAAAACTATTGAAAAAGACGGTGGCATAAGCATACTAGATATATATATAGCAAGAAAAGAATATTTAGAATCACTAAATAATGAAGAAGCAGATATAATCGATAACTTTATAGAAATTGGTAGTTTCCTATCTAGACGTCACCCTGTAATCAATATAATACTTGCTATTAGCATAATAGCATTAACATGCTTAATGGATGTATTTGCAATAAAAATGCTATTTAGTGTATTAGTGGCTGGCATATTAACAATAGAATTAAGAACATTAGCAGGTAAACGTGCGTATAAAAAGATAATGAAATTAATACATAATAACTAAGGAGATGGTTGTTATGATGTTAAAAAGATTCTTTGGCAACAAAAGATATATATTTCGTAAACATCTATCAGAAAAAGACTTAGGACACCGAGGGAGTACATGGACAGATAAAGTAAACGGCAAAGAGGTTATGGTAATAAGCGAAACTGGTGCTTTCTGTAAAGATGATGAAGGCGAATCATATGGCATAGTACCAGAATGGTGCGAAGAAATATTTTATGATGAAAAAGAGGATTCAGACAATTAATGTCTAATTATATAAGTATCCCCGTAAAAAGTAATATTATGAGCTTAGACCTGAGCATGTCTTAAAACTGCTCTTTTATATTATAAGGAGGATGATTATATGACCAGAGAAGAATTACTTCATAGACTCGATGAAATAAGTAATCTAGATAATAATTGGAATCTTGAAGGCGCTAAGCCTATTAACAGAGGAGTAATTATAAATGCTCGCAAAATAATTACTGACTTTGAAAATCCTCCTCACTTTATAGCACCCGTATCATATGGTACCATTCAATTAGAATGGGAAAACAATAATGGTTACTATATCGAAATAGAGCTAGAACAACCTATCGAGAATAAATATAAAATTACTATATTTATATTGAACAATATAGATGACACTCAGATGTTTAAATCAATAGAGTTTGAAGATTATATGCTTATTGATAATCTAGTAGAATTATTCATTAATAGCTAGGAGGGATATTATATGGATATTAAAGAAAAAACTGACAAAATATTAAAAGAGTTTGGTGAATATTGCGAACATAAAGATTGTGAAAGAATTTGTCCTAGTGACATATACGAAAGATGCTTCGCAGAATATGTAGCTAAAACATATATGAAAGACGATAATGATGGTCTTGAAATAAACGGCATTATATATGAAAAAGATTTAAAATTAACAGCAGAACAAATTGAAGATTTGTTTTTTGACTGGCTTGAATCATTAGGTTTAGAATTTGGAGGAGGTATAAATTATGTCAACTGCAATGAAGAAGAATAATGATAATAACAAAAAAGTTAACGAAATGAAAGAGATTAACTTTATACCATGGCACTCATATATAGGTCTAGCTATACCATATTTCTGCTTTGGTATATGCTTTGACCGAGCATTAAATCATACAGATATTCTAGCATTAATAGTAGGTACAGCATTTGTATTACAAATGACTATAGTAGTGTATCTATCATTACGAGATCTTAATAAGACATATAATAAACTATTTAGAAAGAATAGCGAGGACAAAGATGAATAAAGTTAAATGTGTTGATAAGTACAGATGTATATCTAATAAATGTGAATACTGTTCACGCAATAAAAACGCTAAATTAAAAGATGAATTTGAAGATCTTGGTTATGATCCTACATGTGCAAATTATTATACAGACTGTGTAAATGACCCCGCTTATCAGCTTCATTGTTATGAGAAAGGATGGGTCAAATACTGCGAATCAGACGTAGATGATTTAAGACAAAAAGCACGACGTACTTGTAGTTGTGGTTATGGAGCGCCATTTTATAAAAGCTATAAGGAGGAATAAATATGACATATTGTGAAATATCATACAGAGAACCATTTAATTGGTTAAATAAAGGACATTTTTATAAATACGATAAGCATTACTTTTTCGTAACGCCTAAATATACTATTAACATATTATATGATACAGCATACGCTCCACATCCATTTAAACCCGTATTATATAATGAAGTAACATATAGCTACGCTAAAGAGTTTCTCGACAAGATATATAACGAGAATTACGATGGAATCGAAGACCTAGGAGAAGTATTAATAATTACAAACCCTGGAGTCTTATCGAATAAAGACGGAGGATTCGATTCTATAGAGGCTATAAAGATAATAACATATGATTCAAATGAAGATACATTTCATAAAAGACTTGAATATAAGAAAAATTGGTTTCAATACGATGATATTATCGAGTGGTTAAATAAAGTAGATAAATAGTATAAAGAGGTAAACAATGAAATTTAGATTCACGAAGAGAGACTTAAAAACAACGCTTAAAAACCATTACAAAAGAAAAGATACTACATATGCCATAATCGATACTGCACTTTATATAATATTAATGCTTATAAGCGTATATGCACTAGAATTTATGACTAGTGTAGATAAGTTTACTATATATTTATTAAATGCAGTTATCGCAGCCATATCTAATTTATATATAGGTTATTTAATTAAAGAGGAGGATTAATTATGATATTTAAAAAAAGAGATAAAGTAAGACCAGTAAATGAAAAGATAAAAAGCTTACATTGCCCAAGTTGGCATCCAGATAGAAAGAGATTAGAAAATCTTTTAACAGAAGAACAAAGCAAGAGATATACTTCAGAGTTTATACATTTCAAAGCTAATCTTAATATATATGAAGTAATTGGATATATAAATCAACAGGAAGTATGTGTTGAAGATATGGTTACAAAAGATATATGCGTATTTAATGAGACAGAATTAACATATCTAGATAATAGAGTAAAAGAATACAATATTCCAGAGTTCATAGACAGTGAAATAAGTAAAATAATAGTAGCTGGACGATATGTAAAAGTCATATTAAGAAATGGAGCCGAAGGCGTAGCATTATGTAATGATACAGATGATTTCCATGAAGACATAGGAATAAACATAGCGTATCTAAGAGCTCAAGCTAATAGTATAGGAGGTAAAGGTTATTATGAGCAAATTTAAAGTAGGAGACAAGGTTAAGCTTAACCTGTCAAATCAAGACTTTAAAGAACTATTAAAATATAACAATCAAATAGAACGTGAAATGATGTTATGCCGTAATGCCAGATACATGATAATAACAGAAGCTGAAGATTGGGGCGAACCATTCGGCATGCAATATTCAGTTGATGTAGATGGAGGCAGAACAATATGGAACGATAATGATTTAAAATTATATAACGATGGCGTGTAATGCGCCATCGTAATTAAAAGGAGAATATATTATGACAAGTCCATTAGTAGTAGCTGTTATTATTATATTAGCATTAGTTGTAGTAGTAACTATATTGAGAGGAGAATAATTATGGCAAGAAAATATCTTGAAGAAATAGGAATTAAAGTAGAAAATACCCCTTGGGGGTATGGTTATGAAGATGACGAAAGAGAAGATAGATGGCAAAAAGAAAGAGAAGAAATAGGTTTTGATGAAAGAGAAACCTGGTCATTAGATCATACCATGAATCTATTATTATACGAGAGATTGCGTAGATATAAAGAATTGGCAGAAAAGATTATTAACCTAGATTTTCATACATTTAAGTATAATGATGAAGAACTAACAGAAAGACAATGTATAGAAAGAATACTTGAAGGTTTAGAACTAGAACTAACTCTAGATGAATATGATAAAAGAAGACAAGAGGATGAATATATTAAAGAGAGAATAGGCAGTATATGGAAGATATATGACCTAATAAAATATGCATTATGGTGGTGATTATATGAAACAATCAGTTATAAGATGGGAAGAGAACAAAGAAATCGATAGAAATGACATAGACACAACTAAAGACTTATTCGATCAAATAATAGAAGATAGACGCGAAGCTAAAAACCATGATGTATTGCCATTATTCAATGACGGCGTAATTAAAGTACAACTAACAGATGGAACTGGTAAAATAGTCGAAGGCGATATATATTTAGTATCAGGTTGGTCATTAAAAAATGAAGATGATAGATTTTTACTATCAGGTGTAGTGACTAATGTATTTGGTCACGAAAAATAAGGAGGTATATTATGAATAAGAAAGCTTGTTTAGAATTGGTGAAAGAAGAATTCAGATTTTTACTTCAAACTGATGAAGAAGCAGAAATAGTATGCGACAAACTTATAGAAGAATACGAAAGTAGTAATAGATGTGAAGGCTTCGAAGTATTCGTTATAGATTCAGTTTGTATGTTTGATTGCAAAGAAGACGCATTTGAATGGTTTGTTGACAGTGATACAAGCTATCTTGCATTACTATATGAATTAGACGTACAAAACTTAGAAATAACACAAGATATGGTAGGCAAAGATTTTTGCGATGCATTGATAGATTGTTATTTAGATAATCAAGAAAATTATATGAAAATTAACGATCATATATATTTAACATGGTGGATGTAATGAGAATACTCGAATACTTAACAGGAGACTGTGATACTTGCAAACATAAAGACAATTGTCCTTATATTGAAGAAGGTAAAGGAAGCTGCTTTGAAATAGGAGGTTTCGAACCTCATTATGAAAAGGAGGAATAAAATATGAGTATGTTAGATAATCTTATAAACGGAATGAGTTTTGAAATACGAGACGGTAGAAAGTTTTATATCATAGGCGATAGTGTATTTGCGCAAACGGGTATAACAGCCCGTGAGCCTAAAATGGAATTCGCAGGACAAATACTTGAATTCACATCAGAATATGATAAAGATATGCTTCACAACGATAGTAGAAACAGAGATGTAATGATTATATATAATCATGCAGGAACTGCAATATTTAAACGTCGTGAAATAGGCGATAGCGATAAATTACCTGGCGGCGATAATAGATATAAAGCATTATATGCTAAATGGAAAGCATTTTGCATGAGTCATGATAAAAGATGCGAATGGAGCAGATGCGAATTATGTGAATATGATGGTTACAGCCATTGTGAATTTAAATGGCTCGCAGATCATTATGACACAGATAAATTAATAGGAGGTAAATAATATGCCAGTAACAGAAAAACAAAAAGTATATCTAAGAATATTATCATATCTTACAAACGAGCTTTATGATATAAGCGTCAAAACATTTGAAGAAGCAGATAAAATATTAAAAGAGCATAAAAAAGAACTAGAAGAACATATAACAGTAAAATATTACACAGATAAAGACAAAGAGCATTCATTAATAATGGAAATCTATATAGATGAATGTTATGTATTCGTAATAGAATGTTATTGCAAAGAAAAAGTTAAAAGCACAGATACCATATATACTGTAAATGTGGCATCATTTGGTTCATATGCATAAAAAGGAGGAGAATATATGAGTGGAGGATATAAACCAACATATAAATTTACATTAGAGGAGTATAACGACGGCAAACAAAAATGGCAAAGCTATGAATGCTCAGTAACAGAAGAAGTAACACAATTTTATGTAACAGGATATGGAGAAAATGCTAAAGAAGCAAAAGAAGACATGCTTAAAGATCTAGACAATTATATAAATGAATTATTAAGATTCAGACAATTATTAGAAGATCCTAAAGATCCATGCGTTGGATGCCTATATAATTCTAGTATATGTTGTATAAAAAATGTATGCGGCGATAAAAAGAAATATAACGAAGAGTTAGAAAAAAGAAAGGAGCTTAAATAATGGGAGATGAAGTAATTAAAGTTCTTAATCATTTAGGCGACCAATTTGGCGTAGCAATCGATTGGTCATCAACTAATGTAATGCCGTATTTAAACGACTTAATGACTCGTATGATTAAATACGGTATATATATAAATATCTATCATATTATATATGCCATATTTATAACAGCAGTATTTATTATAGTAACTATAGTACTATATAAAATAGCATGTAAAATGATTTTAAGATCAGAAGAAAATGAAGAGCATATTAATTCAGCTAAAATATTATCAACAGCATTTGCAATAAGTCTTGTAACAACTGTAATCGTAGTTTTAATAGAAATAGGCAATATAAAAGACTGCATAGCAGATATAATAGAACTAAATACCGTACCAGAAAAATATGTAATAGAAATAATACAAGATAAGATAGATGATTATAATGAGAGTAAAACAGATTAGGAGGTATGCTATATGTATCTAAGTGAAATGACAAACACAGAGCTTATAACAGAAATGAAACGTATAAGTAAAGGTTGTGTTCCCGTAGATATTAATCCATGCTATACATGTAAACATAATCTTACTTCTAATGAATGTAAAGATTGTAGAGCAGACGTTATTGAAGAAATAAAAGATGAGCTCGAAAATAGAAACGTAGACTGGGAGGAAATCATATGCAAGAAAAAATAGAAGATTTTATGCTAGCTATGGATTCACTATTTGCTGACAATAAATACAAAGAACACGAAATAATAGATGGACGTTTTAAAGATGATTTAAGACATGATACCATCGATATATTATGCGATATGTTTGGTTATAAAGTATTAAATTTAATAGACGTAAAAGTAGAAGAGAGTTATATAGTACGTAAAAATATAACCATATCTTTTATAAATAAAGAAACAGGAGAAGTAATATCAGACACTGATGAATTAGAAACATTACTACGTCGTATTTTATAATTTATCCAAAATAGAGTATATATTAATATAAAGGAGGCTAAGCTATGAGATTTGATGATTTTTACGAGGTATTCAACTTTTTAAGAAATCATAGAATGTGTGAATGCGAAATAAATCTTGGTGGCAATGGACACAAACGTAAATGTATGATCAATTACTTTGACAAATGTTTAGACATAAGTGTAGTTAAAGTTAATCCGAAGACAAATGAGATAGATATTAAAATGGATAACAATACTAAAACTGAAGTATGGTTAGAATTCGGCCGTGCTTTTGTAGATTACAGTATAACTGATAACGTTATGTTTGAACATGACTACAGATTAGACTGTGGCGCCGATACATTTGAAGAAGCCATAGTAAAGCTTGCTAACCTAGTAAATGAATTTTACTTCGACAATGGAGAAGAAAAGCATAAAATAACAGAACTCTAAGGAGATGGTAATACGAAATACTCAGAAAAAGATATTAAGTTAGAACAATCTAAATTCAAAGCATATCTAGATAAGGAATTACTAGATATATTTTATAATTACAAAGGCGATAGAAATTGCATATATTTTAAAGCTCTAGCACGAGAAATAAAAGAAAGAAACATAGATTTATAAGGGACGCAGCGATGCGTCTCTTTTATTATACAGGAGGTATAGTTATGTTAGTAAATATAATCATAGGTCTAACAGCTTGTGTATGTATAGGTTCATTTTTCGGTATAGCTTTATTTTTAATATCATATAAATTAGACAATAATAACCTATAATGGAATAATTTGTATGATATAATCTAATAGAAAGGAGGAATTGTAGATGAAACATAAGAGAACAAAGATATTGTTAATGACAGGAGTTTTAACTCTAGGACTATGTACAGGATGTAGAAATAATAATGAAGAATTGACAGCCCTACAAGATCAATATACAAATAGTCAAAAGATGATAGAGCAATATAAAAAAGATAAAGAGAAATTAATAGAACAGAACAAAGAATTACAAAAAGAGAATAAAACATTAAAACAAGATAAGAAAATAGCAGAATTAGAACTAGAAGAATTAAAAAACAAAGAAGAAGATACAACAGACAACAATGATTATGCCACAAAAGATTATAACAATAATTACGTCACAAAAGATTATAGTGATGATTACAACAGCAATAATAATTCAACAAGCAATAATGAGTCTAATAATAAATCAAATAATTATTCTAATAATGAGTCTAATTCGGATTCATCATTTGATGGAGCTTCCGATGATGTTACTACTGACGAACCTAGCCAAGATTATGTGTATTGGACACCTAATGGTAAGTCTTATCATAGTACTAAAGACTGTCCTACTTTAAGTAGAAGTAAAGTTATATATGAAGGATATAACTGTCCAAAGACAGATCCATGTAATGTATGTAATTAGTTATTAATTGGAGGGAGTATAATGAAAAAAATATTAAGTCTATTGTTAATATTATGTACTATAGCAACATGTACAATAGGCTGCGAAAGCCAAGAGGAATACGAAGCTCGTGTTATAAACGCAGTAGAGAATAAGGTAGATACTTTAATGTCTGAAACTGACGCATATAGTCAGATAACAAATAAAGAATGGTCATATAGTAAAACCGAAAATGGCCAAGAAATAATAACTATGACAGGTACTATAACTAACATAGTAAGCGTGACAATAGTAACAAAATATTATGTAGATACAGATGAAGGATATATAACAAAAATGTCAACTACAATAGGTAATGATACTGAAACTATGAATGTACCTAAAAGCGATAGAAGTAAGTTAGATTTATAATTTAGGAGGTAAAAATTAAATGAAACAAATAGCCAAAATAGCATTAGGCGTCGTGTTAGGTTTTGTGCTACTAATAGGAGGATGTAGTTTATTGTTCACAGCAGGTTCGAATGATAAAGTGAATATAAAACAAGAACAACAAAAAGAAAAACCTGCTATAGAAGGTAAATCAGAACCTGAAGAAGATTCTGATGCTGAATTAGGCAGTATAAATAATGATATAACGTGGAAACAATATCAGTTTTCAAAAGATGATTATAAAATAGCATTATATAACGACGATTATATGGCTCTTATAACTGGAGTAAAGACCGTTGGTCATGAAGTACGTTTTACATATACATTTTTTAATGAAAGTGGAGACGATAGTACTCCAGGATTTGTTTTAAATGCTTCATTATATCAAGATGGTATAAATAATGACGATATAGAATTTGATCATAAACATGGTGATGAATACACAAGTATAAGAAGCGGATACTCTATTGACAATTGTTATGAATATGTATCTTTTGACCCAAATAAAAGTAAAAATGTAGAAATAGATTTAGGTTTACTTTGGTCTACTGATTGTACTCTTATATATAATGTTGATACAGAAGAATTTAGTATAAAATAAAATAATCCTCCCTTTGGGGAGGACATAAGGAGGGATACAAATGACTTATGTAGAATTAAATGATGAAGATAATAGCATAATTGACACTAGAGGAATAAGAAACATAAGTGTCGATAATGTATCAGATGATTTACATTACATTAAAATACGTTATAAATATAAAGATACTTCATGTTCATATGAGTATAAAGACATAGAAACTCTTTATGAAGATAGAGAAAAGATAAAGGAAAAATTAGGATTCTAATAAAGGAGGTATCTCATGTCAGATTTTCAAAAACAAAAAATAGAGCGAAATATCAAAAAAGGAACCAAAAGAAGTTTCAACATGGATGTTCAATACTATAAAGGCATACCTTTAAGATTAATTTGCAGAGATACATATCGAAGCAATAAGGCAAAAAGATTTACTATTAATGAAACCAATCAAAATGTATGGATTCCTAATAAGCATTTAGAAGAAGACGGCACAATAAAACAAGGAGAGAATCTAGACTATATATTTATTAAAGCAGCTAAAATGAAAAAGCTAAAATATGCTGGAGTAAATAGTTGGAGCTGGCAAAGACGCTAAGGAGGTATATTATGACTTGGTATTCAAATGAAACGCAGATAATTGTTATGGCAATTTATTTTCTCGTACTAATTGTTGTAATAGTAGGACGTTTCTTTATAGAAGATAGCAATTTAACTTTTTTTGTAGCATTGTTATTGCTATTAGTTACAACACTTGGGTTATTTAAATATATAACAGAATCTACTGCAAAACAAAATGAGGTATTGACTAGCAAATACAAATATAAGATAGAAATATTTAAAGGCAAAAACTGTGATACATACTATACAAATGAATTCAAAATAAAAAACGGTATAGTATATTTTGATAACAGATGTGCCGATAATTTTTCAATAGAAACGCTTAAATAAAGGAGGAGTATTATGGTTAAAACATTTAGAGAAGTACTACAAAACATAAAACCAGGTGAAACCTGGGATTGTATAAATGATTGTAATATAAAAAGCATATCTTATATAGACAAATCAATAAGAATTGAGTATTGCTCAAGTATAATTTGTTATGTTTTAGATGATGCACAATTCAAATTAAGAAAAGAAGAAGTAGAATTTGAGGACGCAATTAAAGCATTAAAAGAAGGTAAAACAATAGAATCATGTGAAACTGAACGTATGTATAAAACAAGAGAACGCGGTGATGAAAAAGTAATCTTTGTAAATACACAAACTAGTTCTACATGGTTAGATTTAGATATCATCTTTAAACAAAAAGAAGTATTTGGTAAATGGTATATATATAACAAAGGAGAGATATAATGATGTTTTTAATTGCCGACTCATTCAGCGACTGTACTAATATATACGAAGTAAGCTTAGAAGGAAGAACATATACAATAGGAGAATTTATACAAGAAATATTTACTAAACGATCTAATGAATGGGGAATCATAGAAATAGAAGGCGTAGATACCATTAATTACAGAGATGGAGAAATAATTCCCCGCCTTGACAATGAAATATTAGATAAAAAAGTACGAAAAGTTATAGCTTATGGAGGTTGGTCCAGAATGGACTATACTATATATTTGTAGGTGACTATATATGAATATAATTAAAAATTTGAAGTTAAGAATTTTAATAAGAAAAAATATAAAGAATCTAAAAGAAATAAAGAAGTATACAATTAAATCAATAGAAGAACTAGGAAGACAGAAGATAGAAGCAAATTACAATGTAATGTACGAATTTAAAGAAGCAGTAGAAAAAGAAATAGACTTTTACAGAAGAAGTATAAAAAAGAGAACATATAAGGACGTTTTTAATATCAGTGAATTAAAGACAAGATTAGAAGATTTTGAAAAGATACGCTCAAAAGTATTTAAAGAGTATTGTTTTATAACGATACTAAATATATTCGAAGATACATCATATACGTCTATTGAATGGATAGATGTATATAATATGCTGATTATCTTAAAAGAATATAATATTGTAGAACATAAACAAGAAAGAAAGAAAATAACAATAGATATAGAATATGCATTTTGTATATTCTTATGTATCTTTGTTATTTTCGTTGCTTTTTATTCTTAAGGAGGAAGATAGATATGCTTATAGAATTAAAAGATTCAAGCAGAAGTATCATTAATCTATCGGATATGTCTGTTATAAACTTTACAGCACGTACATTTGGAGATGTATATGCAATAATTGTAGTGCCTAAAGGCTCAACAGAAGGAATATCATTTACATATCCAGACCTTAATACATTACAAGGAGATAGAGCAAGAATAAAATCAATGTTAGGTTTAAGTAAGGAGGAAGAACAATGAGAATATTTAACGATAATAAAATAACTAATAGTACAATAATATCTGGTGATAACAAAACCATTGTTAATAGCGTGGAAATAGATATACCAGAAGGAGCTAGTGTATCAATAAAAAACAATAAAGTGTATATCAATGGTAAAGAATATAAAGACAAAAAGTTAGAAAATAAAGAGCCTGTCAATATAATAGTTAATGGCAATGCTGAAAATATCAGCTGCGGTAACTCAGTTGAAGTTAAAGGTAACGTTACAGGTGATATAGACTGTGGCAATAGCGTTAAAATAGGAGGAGATATGCAAGGAGATATCGATTGTGGTAACAGTGTCGATATATCAGGTAATCACACAGGAGATATCGATGCAGGAGGCTCAGTTAGAATAAAATGAAATATATCAAATATATAATTCTATTAATAATAGTGGCAATAGTTATTGCCACTACAACTGTATCATGCAGTATTAAGTTACCAGATAAAAATAATTATGAAATAAATTATAAAGGAGTGATATCATGAGTCATGCTAGTGGAAAAGTAATATTCAAAGACGGAACTGAAAGATTTGCGGAATATGACGGAAGTGGAGACTATATGTATAATCTTACATATGAAACTACTAATGAAAGAAATGATAAATGGAGACAACCTGGAAGTGAACCTGACTGTAAACATGAACATGTAGAGGATGTAATATTACAAAACAGTTACGGATGTGGTATGACATGGAAAGGTAAATGTTGTAAAGACTGCGGATGGATTGTAGAAGGTGTAGATCCATATGCAGATAATAATGAACTTCGCTATGACGAAGAATATTAGGAGGCAATAGTATGGTTATAAAGTTAAGTCCAAGAAGTTTTATAAATCTAAATGATAAAACTATAGATATATTGTACCCTGGAAGAGGTACGATGGCTGTAGCTAAAGGCAAGATAACAAATAAGATAAGTATTGAATATGAACATATAAGATATGCATTAATGAGAAGTGGAGACTTATGCTTAGTTATGAAAAATAACTCTACCATGTTTAGCATTAAACCAGCAGAGACATTTACAATTCAAGGAGATAGAAAAAGACTCGAAGAATTATTACAGAAATTAAATCCATTAATAAAGGAGATATAGCATGACTTTAAATGAGCTCGTTAAAGAGTTGAGAAAAGAGAAAGTAATACAATATGCAGTTGTATATAAACCAGTAAAGAAAGATAAAGTATTATATTTCGTACTGAAAAACGAAAGTTATGAAAAATCAATAGCATGTATAGATGCTATTAATAAAATTAAAGAGAAAGTGAATGAGCCATTCACATATTATTTAACAGAACTACAAGAAATTGGCATAATAATAAATAATGTAATTGGTTACAAATCTAAATTCGAAATATTATATTAAGGAGGAAGATATATGAGAACATTATTATTATTTAGAGGAGCTCCAGGTTGTGGTAAAAGTACATTCATAAAAGATCACAATCTTGAACAATACTCACTTAGTGCAGATAATATTAGATTAATGTGTCAAGCACCTGTGCAAAAAGCAGACGGTACTTATGGCATATCACAAAGCAATGATACGTACGTTTGGAAGCTATTATTTGATATGCTTGAACAACGTATGAAAAGAGGAGAGTTCGTTATTGTAGATGCAACTAATAGTTTAACAGCAGACATGGCAAGATATAAACATCTCGTTGAATTATATAGATACAGAACTTTAATAGTAGATATGACAGATATACCAAAAGACGTATGCAAACAAAGAAATGCACACAGATTACCAGAGTATAAAAGAGTACCAGAATTCGTTATAGACAGAATGTATGACAGATTTCAAACAGAAAATATACCTAAATGGATAAAAATAATTAAACCAGAAGAAGTAGATGGTGCAATTCAATTTAAACCTCTAGACTTTAATAAATGGAATAAAATACATCACATAGGTGACATTCATGGCTCTTTAGATTGTCTTAAAAAATACTTAGGAGAAATTAAAGATGACGAATATTACATCTTTTGTGGTGATTATTGCGACAGAGGTACACAGAATGTAGAAACTCTATTATATATGATGGAACTTGCTAAACGTAATAATGTACAGTTATTAACTGGTAATCACGAAGGACATCTTTGGAGATATGCTAAAGATGAACATCCTACATCAACAGAGTTTGCACTAGTAACATCTAAAGAGTTTGATGAAGCAGGTGTATCTAAAAAAGACATTAGAGTATTTTACAGAAAATTAGGTCAAATAGCATATTACACTTATGGTGATAAGACTATACTTGTAACTCATGGTGGTATAGCACATATGCCAGACAATTTAATGTTAATGGCTACTGAACAATTTATTAAAGGCGTAGGAGATTATGACGAAGTAGATATGGCAGAAAAAGCATTTGCAGAATCTGTTAAAAATACTGACGTATATCAAATACATGGTCATAGAAATATAAACGGTGCATCTATAAGCAGTAATATAAGATCATTTAATCTTGAAGGTGAAGTAGAATTCGGCGGTCATTTAAGATGTGTAACACTTAACAAAGACGGATTCAAAGAGTATCAAATAAAGAATGATAATTTCAAGACAATAAAATATGAGCCAGACCACTTTAATAATTTATCTGTAGCAGATGCTGTCATTATATTAAAAGCTAATAACCTTATCAGAGAAAAGAAACTAAACAATAATGTATCATCATTCAATTTCAGTCCACAAGCATTCAAAAAGAAAGTATGGAACGAAGAAACAATAAGAGCTCGCGGATTATTTATTAATACTAATATAAATCAAATAGTAGCTAGAAGTTACAATAAGTTCTTTAATATAGGAGAGATGCCATTAACTAAAATGGGCAATCTCGAAAAGAACTTCAAATATCCTGTTGTAGCATATGAAAAATACAATGGCTATCTAGGACTTCTAGGATATAATCCTGAAACAGATGAGCTTATGTATTGTTCTAAATCTACAGACGAAGGAGAATTTGCACTATGGTTCAAAGAATATATGCAAACTCATTATACTGTAGAAGAATTAGACGCAGTAAAAGACTATATTAAGAGAATGAATGTTACATTTGTATTCGAAGTAATATTAGTCGATAAGGATCCTCATATGATCAAATATGAAGAAGACACAGTCGTATTATTAGATATTATATACAATACTTTAGATTTTAGACATATGAGTTATGAAATGTTACAATTCACAGGCGTTCGTCTTGGTTTTAGTGTGAAAAGAAAAGCTAAAACTCTTAATAACTGGAATGAATTTGTATCTTGGTACGAAACAGAAGTTAATATACCTGAAAACAATATTTTAGAAGGTTTTGTACTAGAAGATGCTGAAGGATTCATGACTAAAATCAAAACAGACTATTATAAATTCTGGAAAAGAATGAGACATGTAGCAAATGAAATAGCAGGAAACGGCTTTATCAAAAAACAATCATTAGTATCTGAACCTCTAGCACATGCATTTTATACTTGGTTGTTAACTCAACCTAAAGAAGTACAAGCCTTAGATATAATCTCATTAAGAGATAGATTTTACGGAGGTAAATAAATGATATTAATAAGCAAACAAGCCTTAAAAGACATATTATATGAAACAAATATAAGTCCAGAAGAAAAAGGCAAACTAGTAGCTAAAATCGAAAGCTGCAATTTATATAAAGAAGATAAAGAGGAGTCTTTGCTAGATGCATTGAACTCCTTGAAGTTTAATATTCAAAGTGATCCAGCAGATATTTATAAATATCGCGAGATGTATCTAGGTGTTAAAGGATATATAGAAGGGAAAATAACACTTCAAGAAGGCTATGATAAATATTTCGGTGATTCTTGTCCACTATTTGGTTATACATGGTGTGAAAGAGGAAAAAACAAAATAAATGATTGCGACAATTGTGATCTAAATCAAAAACAATGGCCTTATGATAGCGCTCGATGTTTAGAATGCTGGAAAAGAACATTAAAAGCAGAAAAGGAGAGATTAAAATAATGGATTTATTTTCACTTGTCGTTAGAAAAATAGTTTCAACAGAAATGAATAGTATAAAATGTAAATGCGGTCATGTGATAGAAGATGATTTTTCTAATACGACTACAGTTATAGAACATACTAATAAACCATGCCCAAAATGTGGTAAAATATATTTAGATAATAATTTTGCAGACGTTATGAAATATGCATGTGTTCTCAAAGCAAATGCAGAAAAAGAAGGTTATATAAACGAAATATGGAACGATGATTTAGAAACTAAAATTAAAGATATATTAAAAAATAAATAAAAAAGGATGGAACGTTATGAAAACTGAAACGCTTACAACAAGAGAAGAATTAGATAATCTTAAATCCGCTTTAACATTAGCAGGATTATCAGAAACATCAATACCTGATTATATAGAATGGGTTAAATCTTATACGCCCATGAAACAAGAAAAGCTTATATAATCAAAGGCGAAACCATGAATCGAGTATATAAATTAAAAGACGATAAAGCATATCCAAATGATTTACTACTCGTTGCTATTAAACTAGAAGATATGGAAGATCCTATGGAAGTTGCATTCCCTAGATTTATAATTGGCGCAAGATGGTTTGATGATATAGTAGCAAATAATAGTAATTAAAGAAAGGATGATAAATTATGGCAGATTATAAACCTACAGTAGCAATTGATTTTGACGGAGTCATTCACTCATATACGAGTGGATGGCAAGGAGTTGGCAAATGTCCAGATCCTATAGTACCTGGTATAGATACTGCAATAGCAGATCTTAGAACAGACCATAAAGTAATCGTAGTGTCATCACGAGCAGCAACTCCAGAAGGTAGAATAGCAATACGTGATTATCTTAAGAAATACAATATAGAAGTAGATGGTATACAAAATGAAAAACCACCATGCATAGTATCTATTGATGATAGAGCTATATGCTTTAATGGTTATACAGATATATTAGCTAAGCAGGTAAGAGAATTTAAACCATGGTACAGTAAAAATGAAGAGTCTGAAAAATCTGAATAAGGCTGATCCATTAGTTGTTGGCGCAGCGTTAAGCAACTTATTTTATAGCCTTGCATATCCAATAGTTCACACTGTTACAATGCAAGGCTTAAGTTCTAACTGGGTAAGCTTTGCTAGTTTAGCTAATTGTTTTTTGGCATCTATTATAACAAAATTATGGCTAAAAAGAAGTAAAAAGCTATATTATTTTTATGGCATCATGCTAGGAATAGAAGTTATAGTATATGCTATTTTAACTATATTATTCTTAGTAAGCGTAGCAACGCCTGCTATATATTATATGGGTGATGCAATACTTAGTGCCGTAATAACAAGAAATATAATATGCGGTGGAACAAGATTAAAAGCATTACGCTATGAAGGCGAAGAAAGAGAAGAATATGATAATAAAAATAGTTATTATAGTTATATAACAAGCATAATAGGCTTTGCAATAAGCTCATTTATAACATTCTCTACACCTATAGGCTTTATATTAATGTTTGTTGGTATTGCTGTAGATAATATATTCTATTATTTTGCGTTCAAAGAAGAAGGAGTTGAATCTAATGAATAATGAGAATAAAGCAAAAGTAGTATATGAAAATCTATCAGATATTTCAAAACAAATAGTAGCTAATTTTCAAACAATATTACAAATATCAAATATTGATGCTCTTAAATTAATATGTTCTAATAGTACAGCTACAATGTTCTTACTCTTTGAGCCTGTATTACAGATATATGGTATAAAAAGAAGTACAGAGCTTTTAATGAAATCTACAATTTTTAGAACAGATAATTATGATCAACCGATAACAGATAAAGAGACAAATAGGATAAAAGAGTACTATAATTTAGATATTAAAAGAATTTAAACTGACAATAAATTTTATTATAAAATAAAAATAAAAGATATTTTTGGGAGGAAAATTATGAAAATAATTGAGAGTAATGGACAATTCAATGTATATGGAGGAAATAGTGTATCGACATATGATATGCTTCCAGCAGGTTATTATGAAGTATACTTCCATAAACAAAAAGGTTTCTGGTTAGAAGAACATCCTCAAATGCAAGTAAAAGAAGAAAAAGTCTATGGAAATCATATGGATAAAGTAGATAAAGTATTAAAAGCATTTAAAATGTTCAATAGAAACTTAGGTATAATGCTTTCTGGCGATAAAGGCATGGGCAAATCTTTATTTGCTAGAATGTTAAGCACAGAAGCAGTAAAAGTTGGTCTACCAGTAATCGTAGTTAACTTTTATGCACCAGGCATAATGAACTTTATAGATTCTATACAACAAGAAGCTTTAATATTATTCGATGAATTTGATGAGACATTTGAAGAAAGAGATGATTGTAATCCTCAATACGAAGTATTAAATGTACTTGATGGATTAAGTATAGGTAAAAAACTATTTGCCTTTATATGTAATGATTTAGAAGAAATAAACGATTGCATGCTAAATCGTCCAGGTAGAATACATTATCATTTTAGATTTAGTTATCCTAATGAAGAAGAAATAAGAGCTTATTTAAAAGATAAATTAAATCCTATATATTATAATCAAATAGATGATGTAGTTAAATTTAGTTATATGACTAATATAAACTATGATTGTTTAAGAGCTATAGCGTTTGAATTAAATTGTGGATATGGATTTAAAGAGTCTGTAAACGATTTAAATATATTATGTACAGATGGAGCTGAAAGTTATTGTACTTTAGAATTAGAATATGCTAATAATAAGAAATTTATGCGTAACGTATCATTTGATTTATTTGATAAAGATCGTTATATTAAAGTATGGGCTAAGGATCAAGATGCTAAAGCAATAGGAGAAGTCTATATAGGATTTAGTGTTAGTGATGTTGACATGGTAAAAGAAAAAGAATTTTTCGCAACTATAAGCAATATAGAATTAAATTTGTTAGATATATATAGAGATTGTATAAAAGAAGAAAAGCAAGAATTAGAAAAATATTATCTAGATCCTGAAAATGTAGTTATGGCTACATTAAGAAGAGCTAGTGATAAAAATAAAAATAAAAGATATTTTTAGGAGGTAAAAGAATGGGATTTTTTAAAAAAATATTTCAAAAAAGTGAAGCAGCAGCAGCACCAGAGACAACACCACAAATGCCAGAAAGAATAAAACCTGATGCTATAACAACTACAAACTTAAAAGAAGAAATAAAAGCTGGTTCTATAACAACTATAAACTTAAGAAAAGAGAAACTAAACAAAATATGCTTAGAAAAGAAAGAGTTACAAGACTTAACATCTAAAGTAGTTGTAGTTCTAGACTATTCAGGATCCATGGATCAATTATACAAAGATGGCGTTGTACAAGAAACACTAAATAGACTATTACCATTAGCATTAAAATTTGACGACGATGGCGAAATGGAATTATATCTATTTAGCAATCATTGTAAACAATTAGCACCACTAAATATAAATAATTTTAGTAATTATATAGCAGATGAAAAAATATTACAAAAATATAGCATGGGAGGAACAAATTATTCACCAGCTATAAATAAAGTAGTTGATAATCAAGAAGGTGATGTACCTACATTCGTTATATTTATAACTGACGGTGATTGTTTCTCAAGCGATAAAACACCAACTGAAGAAGCAATAAGAAAAGCTTCTAATAAACCTATATTCTGGCAATTCGTTGGCATAGGCAATTCTTCATTTGACTTTTTAGAATCATTAGATGATATGCAAGGCAGATACATAGATAATGCTGATTTCTTAAAAATCTCTAACGTTTGTAATTTAAGTGATGAAGAACTTTACAAAGCATTATTAGGAGAATTCCCAGAATGGTTAAATGCAGCTAAATTAAATAATATAATAAAATAAAGTTATAGCAGGGCTTAGTCCCTGCTATGATTATAAAAGGAGAAAAAATATGGCTAGAAGTTATTTTATATGGAAAATGACATTAGATGACGACACAGAATTAAAATTCGTTGCTAATAGCATTAGTCAAATATTATACAACGGTATTAATATTGACTGGGACGAAATAATTAAAATTGAGCAAGTCGAACTATATTATAGTAATGCAGAAAATGATTACCCAGATATAATAGACTTACGTAATTAGTAAATAGAGGTGATACTATGAGAAAAAACGTAATAGCTATAATAATTAAAATAATGTCATCATTAATATTATCTGTAATATTCTTATTTGTATGCTTTAATATAAGCTTATTCAATATATATATAAGTTGCGGAATCTTAATACTTCAAGGAGCAGCTATAGTTATTCTTTTGTATGATATTATTAGCGAATTTAAACTATATTATGAAAATAAAAAGGAGAAAATTAAATGAGAGATATATACGTAGTACCATTTAAGGTTAAAGATAGTTTTTATGATGAAGAATATTACAATATATTATTTACTGACAAAGAGTTCTGGGAAGAAAATCATTATATATGTGATGGACCAGCTCATAATTTATTAACTGCATTTAGCGAAATCGGTTTAGAAGAATCTACAACAGCTGTTTTAGAGTGGTGTAATGATGAAGAAATGTCGATGAATAAAATAAAACAAGAAATGAAAGATAAAGGATTCAATTTATTAATAAATGATCCTACGTTTATTGAGGAATACATACAAGAATTCGGAGAAGATCCTCGAAGTACTGTAGAAGAATAAGGAGGAAATTATGAAATATAAATTATGGTCCAAAAAAGAAAATAAATTTATAGACGGATGGATGATATATCCTAATGGTGACTTGTATTGGACAGAATATGGAGAAATATCAGGCGAAGTGTGTATGGAAGACCACGTACTAATTAAAAGTACAGGTATTAAAGACATTGACAATAAAGAAATATACGAAGGTGATATATTAAAATGTAAACTATATAATGGAAAATACGAAAACTATGAAATAGTTTGGGATGAAGTAGATGCTTCATTTGATGCACTTAATAAAGACAAAAGTAATTTTATGGCACCAAGTATATGGACTGTATCAGAAATAATAGGAAATGTATTTGAAAATCCAGAATTAATGGATGAAGAAAAATATGAATAGGTGATACTAATGGCAAAACAAATAATAGTAAAAAATATAGTAATTGGTAACCCAATATGTGACCCATGGTATATGTTCTGTAATGAACCAGATGAATGGGACACAACTAAAAAAGACATATGGTTTACAGAAGATCGTTATTTACCGAGACTAATGGTAAATTGCGGACTTGTTGATTCTATTTCTGAAGTTAGAAGAAATAAACCAGAATTGATGATTAATCTAGATAAGCCAGACTTCTTAGAAGTTAAATGGGGTAAATCTAGATTATATATACAAGTAGGAGAGTGATATATTTGAAATTTAACAAAAAAATAATACCAGTATTAGCAATAATTGCAATACTAGGACTTGGCGTCGTAGGATGTCGAGAATCAGATAAAGTCAGTTATAATATAAGTCAAGAAGCTGACAACTTTAATGTAACAAGAAGATTAGTAGTTATAAATGCTAGAACAGACAAACCACTATTCGAACTTGTAGGAAATTTTGCATTAAGCAATAATGATGAAAATGAGCTAGAAGTTGTTTGTCAAACAGGTAAAAATGAATTTAAGAAACACTATATATATTTAAATGAATATACTATATATACAGTCGAAGATCTTGGCGGAGCTAGTGTAAATAAATATAAATATGAAGTTAATTTCTTACCAGAAGCTATACAACCAATAACTATAACTAATAAAGATTAGGAGTAAGAATCAATGAGAGTAAATATAAATAACAACAAAACGTCTTATGAGAATGGAGATTTAATAGAACTAGCAAACTTTGGATTCAGGATGATAGTAAAAATAGATAGTAAAAATAATAGATTCGCCTTAATGAATATGAATGGACAAGTAGCTACAAATGATTATGAATCTATAGATGAATTATTAAAAAACAGAACTATAGTGAGCCATTATAAAAATAAAGATTTAGAATTAAAATTAAGAGAACAAGAATAAGCAGATATTAATTTATCTGCTTTATTTATGCAATAAAAAGGAGGGAATTATTATGAAAAAGTCGAATATATTAACTGCGACAGCTATTGCTACAGCTACAGCAAAAACTGTAAATATAGTACAGCATATTGATGCATTCTCTGTTCAATATATAACCTACATCCGTAGGTAAAGTCATTAATCATGGATGTATAAGATTACATGATTATGATATTTTATGGTTATATAACAACGTCCTAATAAGACGCGTAGTTGTTACACATTAAACGACAGGAGAAACAAAATGAGAATGACAACAGTAGATATATTAAATACAGATAATGAGCAAATAGTAAATGGTTTATTTGGTCACTCATTTACTATACCTAAAATAGGAGAAAAAGTACTCTATTTAGATAAGGAATATAAAGTAATAGATGTGAAGCATGAGTTAATATGTGTTGGCTCAATAATGCAAACAAATAAAGTGACTTTAATAGTAAATGAAATAAGACACGATTTATATACTTAGGAGGAATATAATGGAAAAGTCAGATTTAAAAAATGGAATGAGCTTTAAAACTAGAGGAAACGAAGAATATTTTATAATACAAGGAAACTTATATAGAAAAACTAAAGAACTTTCATTGAAGCCTAATGGTAGCTTCGATTATTATATAAAAAATTACAAAAACGATTTAACTCATAAAAATAAATATAGTGAAGATATTATGAAAATTTATGACATGGACAGGAATCAAATATGGGAAAGAACAGATTGGGACAAAATACCAATCGATACTAAAGTATATGTCAGGAATTATGAAGACAGCAACTGGAAGAAAAGACATTTTGCTGGATATGATAAAAATTTTGAAAGTTCTCCATTTAAAGCATTTAACTATGGTCAAACATCATGGACATCTGACGGAACAGATATCAGTAATTGGAGATTCTGTAAATTAAATGAGGAGGAATAATTATGATCAATGCTACTAAACATGCACGTGAACGCTATGCAGAAAGAATAAAAGGTATAGAAAAAGATGCTATAAAATCTAATGTTGCTATGTATGGCAACGATTATGAAAAAGATCTAAACAAGATGTATGATAATAGTAGACTAATTTATACTGGTAGATTCCAAACACATAAAGAATGCCAATACAGATTAGCTGACGATATCATATTAGTCATGGATAAGATAGATCAAAACTTAATAACTTTATACAGAGTTGATTTCAACTTTACTAAAAGTATAAATAAAGTTATATTACAAGACTTAGTCGAAGAATTAGATGTAAAAGAGAAAGCATGGTCATTAGAAAAAGAAAAGACAGAAGAAGCTAATAGTGAATTAAATAATGAAAAAGCATTACTTGAAATGGATATAGAAGCTAAAGCAAAAGAATTAGAAAACTTAAAAGATAGACTAGATGCACTTAATAAATATATGAAGACAACTAATGCAGATGAAATCGTAGCAAAAGAAGCTATGGATGAAATAGCTCGTAAAATAGTATACAGCATAGATTATAAGAAAGCTATGCAAGAAATAATGGAGGATTAATTATGGATACTAGTAAAGGAGTAAAATTCGCAATAGGAAGCACTATAGTGACAATCATATTAGCAACTATAATAATATGCACAGCAATATTAAATAGTGGATGCACTTTAAATAAAGAACCAGAATATATAGGTTTTAGAACGACACAAAATATTAAGAAGATAGCGAATATGACAGTATATGAAATAGTAGACGAAAACACTGGAGTACATTACTATTTTGGAAAAAGTGAAACATATAGAGCATTTATGAGCCCTGTATATAATAGTGATGGTACAATAAAAGTAGATAAGGAGGATTAACATTATGAGAATGACGAAATATAAATTACAATTAATAAAAGATTCTAGTACAAATTATGGTGGCAAAGACTTTCAAATAAGTGATCCAGATGATTTGTATAATCTATTATGCGACGTTTGTGATTTAGACAAACAAGCAGAAGAAGTATTAATGCTTATATGCCTTGACTCTAAGAATAAAGTAATAGGCATACATGAAGTAAGCCGTGGCATAGTTAATATGTCATTTGCATGTGGTCGTGAAATATTCAAAAGAGCAATATTAAATAATGCAGCTAAAATAATACTAGCTCATAATCATCCATCAGGTAATTCAACTCCAAGCGAAGACGATAAAAAAACTGTTAAATTTGTAAAAGAAGCTGGAGAATTATTAGACATAAATCTTATCGAAAACATGGTAGTAGGAGACGATGAATATTGTTCATTCAAGCATATAGGTGAACTATGATGCTCGTAAAGGAATGTAAAAGACGTAAATTTTGTAATATTTATATAGACGGATATTGCAATGGATTAAGTCCTAATTGTGCATCATGTATTCATTACGATCTTAATGTACAAGATAAACCTTGTGATGGTTGTAAAGGCATTTACTTTTTAGCACAAGAATGTGGATTTATTCCTAATTGCGAATATCTGTCAAGCCATAAGCGATGAATATGAATTAAAAATACTAGAGTAAGGAGATGAAAATATGAAAGATTCTATATTAGGTAATGCAGTCAGTGCATTTATGAAAAACTTTAAAGAGAACTATGATAAAAACAAGATCTCTGACAAAGACAAAATAGAATGCAAAAAAACTATACGAGAATCAATAAATAAATTTAATAATAGTTAAAAGCACAGCAACTGTGCTTTTTTTATTTTAACTATATTAAAGGGATATGAATTCCTATGTGTAATTATATATATGAAGACATATCTATGATATTTTAAAAGGAGTTGAATAAAAATGAGAGTTGTTAAAGTTTGTAAAGGCATTATAACAGGATACTATAACAACGATAATTATATAGATCGTATGTTTAATCCTAATGTTGATTCGAACGAAGTTAAGAATCATTTAAAGAAAGCTCTACCTGTCGGTAAAGTAGTAGATGTAAAAGAATTAAACAACAGACAATGCTCGGGAGATGCATTAAAACAATGCCCTCATAAAGGCGTATGCTATCTTATAGGATATTATGAAGATGGACATTATTCAGACTATACAGCTTGTATGCTTAATTTTGAACAAATAGGAGAGATGGAAGATGCATAGCAGAATATTCCAATTATCAAACGATGAAGTAACAGAACCATTAACTGAATCAAGCATTATTGCTTTTAATGAATGGTTCGTAAACCAAATAGCAGATTATGTTGATGAGAATACTGATAGAGAAAGCGACATAGATTGGCTATTACAAACATTTAACGAAGAAACTTGTAAGTATATAACCGTATTTAAAATGAACGATTTTTATGTATCAATAACATTTAAGCCTGGCTTTAAAGAAGAATATTTCAGAGAAAAATTTACAAAATTAAAAGAGCTTGTCAAAAATCTTACATTAGAAGAGTTTAGTGATTCAAGCTCTATTACTGCATATTCAATAAAAGACGAGGTAGAAAGTAAATTTGGATTTTACGTTTACAACAATGAAACAGAATTTATAATACCATTTGACACTTTTGTAAGAGAATTAAATGGTACAGTAGAAGAAACGTATTATTTTGGTAATACAATTGATTATCACTGGTAAGAAAGGAGGAAGTATAATGAAATGGTTTATAATTTTATTTGTCATTGGATGGTTATGGTGTACAGCGTGTGAAAAGACTTATGACGCTGCACGAGATAAGATAGAAGACAGTGCAAAGAAAGCGATAAATAATAATAAAGATACTATTAAGAAAGGTACAAGAAAAGCAGTAAGTATTATGGATTATATTGGTCATATGACTGGATGGAACCATAGATTTAAATGATATAATAAAAGGAGGAATATTATGATAATATATTATGCACATCACATGAGTGTTTACAATACTTTACAAGAAGCGAGAGAATTAAAAGTTATACGCAGAATGTTTAAAAACAGTGTAGTTATTAACCCTAATGGATGGGTTAATAACGAAGGAGTTAATGGTTCAGCTATAATGGAACAATGTTATATATTTGTTCAAAAAAGTGACGTAGTAGTATTTTCAGCTCTAGAAGATGGAGTTATAGGTAGAGGTGTTTATTGCGAATTAGAAAAAGCATTTAAACACAAAAAGAGAGTATATTTCTTATTAAGAAATGCGTTAGTAGAATACTATGAATCAGACTATAAAGAAACTAAATTAACAAATAACGGTGAAAACTGGAAGACATACGCTAAAGTTAAAATAAAATAAAGGAGACAATTATGAAGACATATAGTAAAACATTATTTGAAAAGCATTTTAATTTCGTAACAGCATATGGATCTTGGGACGATGATCATAGTAAAATGGAAGGTTATATAGAATTTAAAATGCATTTTGATTTTAAAGAAGGATTACGATTCTCTGTAGCTGTACCTGATTATGGATATTGTACCAGAAATCCATTTAAAGCATTGTTTAATGTGCTTGAAACTCAAATAGTCGGCAATGGTAAATATCAACGATTAAAAGCTGATTGTAGAGATAAAGGCTATTGGCAGCATTTAGAATAGGAGGTAATTATGAAATATTATTGGAAATGCCCAGTATGTGGCAGAAAATTAGACGACAAATAGTAAGTAATATACATACTGTAAATTTATTTTTGGAAGGATGGTGAGAGAGGCTGAATAATATTTATATGAAAATAGCATTATGCGTTAATGCTACTCGTTCAGCCAACAATATTTATGAGGAAAAACTTTAAACGTATTATATTTACATTAACAGTATTAATAACATTAGGATTTGGTTTAGTTAGCGATGTATATGCATCTAGTTATATGAAAACGACATGTAATTTAAATGTTAGGACTGGAGCTTCTACAAAATATAAGAAACTAGGAACACTAAAGAAAGGAGCTAGAGTCATACCAATAAAAACTAGAAACGGTTGGTGTAAAATAAAATATGGCAACAGATATGGTTGGTGTAAGAAATCATATCTAAGTAAAACAGATAAGACTAATAAGAAGAATGTTAGAAGAACACTCAAAGTTAAAGCGTACGCTTATACTGGTCATAGTATGACTTCTACTGGTAGAGTGCCTAAAGCAGGTAGAACTATAGCTGTAGACCCTAGAATAATACCTTATGGATCTAAAATCTATATACCTGCACTTGGTAGAACTTACATAGCTGAAGACTGTGGAGGTGGAATCAAAGGCAACAAAGTAGATATCTACATGAGTAGTAACAGAGAATGCTATAATTTTGGAGTAAAATATTTAACAATACATATATTAAATTAATATAAGCGCCACTTAATTGTGGCGCTATTTTATTAAAGGAGAGAATTGAGATGATAAAGAAACATATAACTAAAACTGCTGAACAAGCAAAACTTGAAAGACAAAGAATGACTGATGAGTCTACTTGTCCGAGCTGTGGATATAGAGCCTGTATAGGTTTAAAAGGAGAAGAAGAAATCAGAACAGGATGGTTTTCTAAAAAGACAATAAAATTCAAAGAATACAGCTGTATTAAATGTGGCTGCGAATGGAGAATAGACATAGATTAAGGAGGTATATCATTATGATATTCAAAGAAATAAATGGAGATTTATTCAAATCAAACCCTAATTATACATTAATGCATTGCATTAGTCATGACTGTGCCATGGGCGCAGGAATTGCTAAAACATTTGACGCATTAATGCCAGATATGAAAAAGCAATTAAAACGCACTATTAGAGAAAATAGTTTAACTGGCTATTATGCTATGTTATACAAAGGTAGACGTGACGTTATAAATCTAGTAACTAAAGAAAGATATTGGCATAAACCTACGTATAGTTCATTAAAAGCTAGTTTAATTAACGCTAAGCAAATTATATTGCGTAACAATATAAAACATATAGCCATGCCTGTTATAGGCTGTGGCCTCGATAGACTACAATGGTCAAAAGTCTCAAAAATGGTAAAGGAGATATTCGCTGATACAGATGTAGAAATAGTAGTCTACCATAAATAAAAGGAGGAAAATTTAATATGATTATCGAAAGTATATTAGAACAGATGTTAAATACAATCCCTAGTGATGTAGACATAACTTATTTATGTATAGGAACCGATAGAGCTACAGGTGATGCGTTAGGACCAATTGTTGGAACAATGCTTGCGTATCGTGGTTTAAAAGTTTGTGGAACAATTGAGAAACCTGTACATAGTTTAAACCTAGCTCAATACGAGATTAGGTTTAAACAGAATAAACCTCAATATATCGTAGCAATAGATGCATGTTTAGGTTTATATGAAGACATAGGCGTAGTAAAATTCAAAACTCAAGGATTAAGACCAGGCGCTGGAGCTGGTAAGAATTTTCCTAGAATGGGAGATACAAGCATAGTAGGTATCGTAGAATCAAACGATAGAGCAGCACTTGAATGTAGATTATATGAAATATTAGAAATGGCACAAGATATAGTCGATACCATATTAGAATTTGAAAAGATAAGAGCAAGAAACAAGAGAAAAATCAGTCATATATTTAAAAGAATGATAGGTCTACAAAACTCAAATTAAGATAGGAGTGGTATTATGAAAAATTATCAGTCTTATAATATAAGAGAACTTAGAACATTAGACAATTTAATCTTAACAAGAAATGAATTTTACAATCTTATTTCAAATAAAAATATTAAGTACTATAAATATTTAAATGAAAATAGAGTATATATTAAATTAATAGGGTTTGATGATGATTATTTAATTATATATATAGAAGGAGGAATATAGATGAAAGCATTTGCATTAATAGTAGCGGTGATATTATTTATAGGAATTAATTTAATATCATTCTTAGTAACCGCAGGCATAATTTATTTAATATGCTTTTGTTTCAGTTTAGCATTTTCTTGGAAAATAGCATTAGGTATATGGGTGATACTATTACTGATAAATTTGTTTATTGGTGATCACAAAAAGAGTAAATAAGGAGATGTGATTTATGAATATATTATTAAACATATATACAGTAATTGTATTAATCGCTGTAATAGCAATGGCATTCTTTATATATAAATTAAAAGTGCTGTTGCCTCAAATAAGTATAGATAAATTATTAAGAGTTAGCTCAAATAATCATCTAGAAGCAGCTATAAATATCTTATTATACTTATTTTGCCCTTTACTTCATGTCTTATTCATAGGAATAGTTATGTACTTTTTATATTTAAATGATGATGAATCTGTTAAATTAATAGATAAATCATTAGACAACGCAATTAAAAGAAAGGAACAAGAGGAATATGAAAAAAATGATAATCAATAAAATAATAACAGAATACAACAAAAGAACAATAGGTGGTAGAAAATTAGGATCATATAGATTCGAAGAATTAGTAGGATTTTATACTCAATTAAAGAATGGTAAACAAATAAAATAAAGAGACATAAAGCCTCTTTATTTTATAGGAGGGAATATTAATGCCAAAATTAGTATTAAAAGAAACTAATATGCAAAGACCAGATAATGAAACATTGCAAATTATACAAATAGCAAATAAGAAAGTAGAATCTGGCAAAAGCATATTAGAATTAGAATATATAGATCCTATAACGAAAAAATGTTATCTAGTTAACGCAGATGATATACCGCAAGATATTTTTCCAAAAATATATATGCATATATCACCATATGTTACGCTAAAACGCTAGTAAGGAGAAAATGCAATGACATTTAATTTTGAAGAAGCGACAATAGAACTATTTAAAAAATACAATTTAGAGTATGTAAAAGTAACTGAAGATAGAAATAAATACTGGGAAGGTTTCGATTATTTAAGAGCAAACGATTGCTATATAGAATTATACGGTTATGCATGGACAGTTAATTCTAGTAACAGAAGCTTACGTTACAATCGTACACCAGTATTTGGTAGATTCTATATAAATCATTCAGGACATAGAATTTTTGATGAATACGATCCTAAAAGACCAGGTAAAGTTAAAAAGTCTGTAGACGGAGAGATAAGACGTTATGCTACATCATATATAGAAGCAGCTGAAGGATACAACAAGTTAATAGATAAACACTTAGAACTTATAAAACAATTAGAAGATTGGGCTAATTCTTATCGTATCTATTAGGAGGTGTTTTATGACTAGACCGAATAATCTTATATTAGATAAAATAAGAGAATTAAAAGAATTTCATCCATATACACACATATCAGAAGAAATATTAATACCTGAAATATGTGATTGTATTGAGCATGGTATAGAGCTTATGCCATATCAGAAAGAAACAGTTAATTATTTTTTATTATTAAATAAAAATAAAGAAGAATTATAGGAGGAATGCAAATGAAAGTAAAATTAATAGCACATACACCAAATCCAGAAGAAGTTGTAGCACAAGCTGCTAAATTATGTTATTCACCTGTTGGTGTTGATGGAATAATGGAGAAATTGACTCCAGAAAAAATAGAAAAATTTGTAGACCATTTAGCTACAATAGGACATGAAAGCCCATTAGAACATGTAAATTTCACCTTTGCAATAGAAGGTATATCAAGAGTAACAACTCATCAACTTGTAAGACATAGATTAGCATCATATTCACAACAATCTCAAAGATATGTTAAATTAGAACAATTTGAATATATAGTACCACCAGCAATAGCAAATAATGCTGTAGCTAAAGAAATATTTATAGAAGCTATGGAAAAAGATCAAGAAGCTTACGATAAAATAGTTGCTATTTTGCTCTACAATAAATTAGCTGGTATAGAACATATATCTAAATTAGCGGAATGCACGAAAGAATTAAGAGATGAAAATCCAGATATACCTATCATATCAAATGAAATGATATTAGAAAGACTTTATACAAAATTTCCTAAAATATATTCTGCATTAGAAAAAGAATGTATAGAAGATGCTAGATATGTATTCCCAAATGCTTGTGAAACTAAAATAGTATGTACAATGAATGCTAGAAGTTTATTACACTTCTTTAATGTAAGATGTTGTAACAGAGCTCAATGGGAAATACGTGCTATGGCAGATGAAATGCTTAAAGAATGTAAAAAAGTAGCACCTACATTATTTAAGAAAGCTGGACCAGATTGCACATTCGGTAAATGTGGTGAAGGTTCAATGAGCTGTGGCCATCCTAGAAAACCAGAAGACTTAATAGGCAAAATGCATGAATGGTGTCCAGAGTGTGACACAGAAAATGAATTTCCACTAGAACTTAAACCTCATAAATGTAAAAAATGTGGTAAAGAATTAAAACCATGTTCTATATGCTACGAAGATAATACAGAATGTAACAAATGCAAATTTGAATAGGTGATATTATATGGGAATTATATATACGAAACATAAGCTAGATGAGCTTTATAAAGAAAGAGAGCGTATAGATAAGGAAATACAAGAATGTATAGATGAAATCAATTGGTACAATGAAAAATACAAAGATGACGTGTATTATCAAAAGAATGGCGTTCCATTTGAAGAAGTACATGATTATTCACCTTGATTCTATTCCCCTACTATTTGTAGGGGATTATTTGTACACTAACTATAATTATATTATCTGTATACGATTTTTTGATATTTTTAAAAAGGAGTTGATTAAATGATTAATTATCAAATAAAAAATGCAGACACCGCTATAATGTCTTTTAGAGGAGAGAATTTATTCTTAAGCAACTTCTATGAAGGTAAAGTATTTACTTATAGAGGATTAAGATTTACTAATTCTGAAGCACCTTTTCATGCAGAAAAGTGTTGGAGCAGAGCTAAAGACTTTGAAATGGAACGTCCTTCTCAATCTAAAAGATTAGGAAGAAAAGTCTTAATGAGAAGCGATTGGGACCAAGTAAAAGACAAAGTAATGTATGATGTATGTTACGCTAAATTTACTCAAGACCCAGCATTAAAAGCTAAATTATTAGCTACTGGCGACAGAGAATTAATAGAAGGTAATACACATGGAGATCGTTGCTGGGGCATGACTTATTCTCAAAAATATGACATGTGGATAGGCGAAAATCGCCTTGGTAAAGTATTAATGCAATTAAGAGACGACTTAAGAAAAATGTAATACAGATAAAACTAAAGATAATAATATTAGAGAAGTGATTAATAAAGGAGTATATTAAAATGAAAAAAGAAGTTAAAGATTCAACAGCTAATATTATTACAGTAGGAGGTGTAGGTTTAATGTTATTAATAGCAGGCCTACCTCTTGTACCAAGTTTGACAATATTAGGCGGAACAGTTGCAGGTTGCGCCTATTTGACACATAATAAAAGTAGGAGGAATACAGATGGCAATCGTGATTAATTTTTTTGGAGGACCAGGAGCTGGTAAATCAACTACTATGGCCAGATTATTCGCAGATTTAAAATCAAAAGGAATTAACTGTGAAATGGTATCAGAGTTTGCAAAAGACTTAGTATACGAAAATCGTATGGATACCATGAAAGATGAGTTATATATATTCGCTAAACAAAATCATAGACTATTTAGAGTTAAAGATAAAGTAGATGTAATAATCACTGATAGACCATTACTATTAACTTGTGTCTATGATTCATTATACGGAGAAAACGATCAAGCTTTACATGATCTCGTTAGAAAGACATTTAAATCTTATAATAACGTGAATATATTTCTTGACAATAGAAATATTCCTTATAAAGAAAATGAAGGAAGATTACAATCAGAAGAAGAAGCAAACAGTATCGGTTATTTTATAAAAGAAGAATTAGAATCTTCTGACGAATCGTTCATTGAAGTTGAAACAAATGACTACAATTATATCTATAAATATGTATCTTTAGTATTAAAGTTAACATAATTTAGTTACTGTAAAGGAGGTTCAGAAAAATGGAAGCCCGCAGTACTTATATATTAGCAAAAAGAGTAATTAATATTATATATGTATATGAAAAATCTGTAAGAAGAAATATCAGCAATTTAAGCTTTGAAGAATTAGCACGAGGACTTGCAGATGTATTTTATATATACGATAGAAACAACAAACTATTAAACGGCACATCATTTGATACCGATGTTCAAAGACAAGCAGTTAATAAAACCATAAATGAAACAGCTTCACTTTGTATGATTAATACAGAATGTGATACTTGTTGCTTACAACAAATACGTGAAGCTGTTACATCTATTAACTTGACACATGAAAAGCACATCAGAGGAACAGATATACTGGAAACTTGTAATACAGTATATTTTTTGGTAACTCACAAATTTAGACCTAAAATTAATACAGACGATTGGGAGAATATTTAATTGGAGGAGATAAATATGTATTTACACGTATATATAACAAAAGATTATGATATGTATGAATTAAAAGTAAATAAGGTGTCAAAAAACAGAATGCGCTATGATAATGAGCACATAATTAGCTTAGACGATATAGTTTATAAAAATGGAAAATTCTCAATAGCTAAAAGAGTAAATATAAAATTCAAGGCAATTTTACCAGAAGATAAAGACAAAGCTACAGAATATGTATTAGAAATGATAAAACATATAACAGACGGTATTGACGAAGCAGAAGAAATGAAACAATTCGATGAAATAACAGAAGCAATAGATTATATCAAAGAGCTTAAAGAAAGTAACGGAGTAAATGAAGAATATGTCAGTCTAAAAGACGTAATAATAAATGATTCTGTAATGAACAAAATCGAACAGACTTTAAAATTCTTAAATAAAGATGAAAAATATAGAGAAATAGGCGCTAAAACACCGAAGAATTTATTATTATATGGACCAGCAGGTACTGGTAAGACTCTTATAGCTAAAGCACTAGGCTGCGAATCTGGACGTAAAGTATATACAGCGTCAGCCGCAGAGTTCGCTGAAAAATATGTAGGCGTAGGCCCTAGAAGAATAAGAGACTTATTTAATGCAGCTAGAGATAATCGCCCAAGTATAGTGTTTATAGATGAAATAGATTGTATAGCAATGAAAAGAACAGGCGATAGAAATGGCGAAGATATCAAGATGTTAAATCAACTATTAACAGAATTAGATGGAATAGCTGATAATAAAGACATAACAGTTATCTGTACTACTAATAGACTAGACATGTTAGATCCAGCATTTATAAGAGCTGGAAGATTTGATAGAAAAATAAAAATAGAAAAACCTAATTATGAAAATAGAATCAAGATGTTTGAGTTATATCTTAGTAAAGTAAAACATGATAATAAAATAGACTTAAATATATTAGCAGATATAACATCAGGTTGTAATGGTGCTGATATACAAACTATAGTAAATGAATCTGCTATATTAGCAGTGGATAAAGAATTAAGTAAAGTAAGCATGGATGAGCTTACAGAAAAAGCAGAAGAAATAATGCAAAGCAACAGAGATTCAAACCTAGAAGTCAACGCTATAGGATTTTAAAATAAAATAAAGGAGATGTGTATTTTGTTTATAGTTAAACTTTTTTTATTACAAATGGCTGATACAGCAATAGATTGCGCTACTGAAGCAATCTTATTTGGTATCCCTAAAGATGAAAACGATATAACACAAGAAAGTGTACAAAGACTAACTCAATATATAAAGGAGATGTAATCTTGTGTATCGGTTACAGAAGATGTTTAAGAGCTTTAAAAAGCTCTTAACAACTCCTAGAGTAGGTAATCTAATTAAGTTGTGTGTTCTTAATAAGATGTACTACAAAGGAGAAATAGATTTAGCAACTAAATTTGATAAATTAAAGGAAGGTGAAGTGTATGATTGTCGTAAATTGTACAACTGAAGAATATCACAACTTAATCGAAGCATTTGAAGGCAGTATTTGTTGTCCATTTAAAAATAATCCAAAAATAAAATGCACATTAGACTATACTCAGAAACCCATAGAAGGTGAAACTGAAGCTACATGTATTCCATGTTTAAAGAAAAACATAGTATGGATAATCGAAGATTAGGAGGTATTATCTAATGAAAAATAAAAAAGATATGATGGCAAAATGTGAAAATGAAATACAAAAATGTAATAGCAAAATAAAAGACTTAAGAGATACTGAATCAGAAGAATTAGTAGAAGTAGTTAAACATAAAGAAAAAGTAAAAGACGATTTACAAAATTTATATAAATAAGAAAGAGGAGAAAGATTATGGTAAGAAAATTAAATATAGGAGACAAAATAAAAATAAGACCTAATATTCATGTAGGTAAATACGGAATAAACTCTGTAGTAGCAAACATGGTTCAATATGCAGGTCAAACTGCTACTATTGAAAATGCCTATGACGTAACCAGGGTGATAAAAGGTGAAAAGATCAACTCTAGAGAGTACATCATAGACTTAGATGACAATTATTATTCATGGACTATGGAAATGTTTAATACTGATTTCGAAGATGATGAAATAATAGAACAAGTAGAAAATATATTAGGCATAACTAAAGAAGAATTAAGACAGGATTATATAACAAACTGTTCAAATAATAATCCTACAGAACAAGACTTAATTGACTATGCAAAAGATAAGTTTAAAGATTTCTTATAAGGAGTGTAATGATGATGTCAAATGAAACTAATTTAAAACCTCATACGATCGTAAAAATCAGAGAAGACCTTAAACAAGGTCTACACAATGAACATTACGTGACTAAAAAAATGCTAGACTTTAAAGGAATGCTAGCAACTATAACAGAAGTTGTTCCGCTAGATAACAATAACGAAGATTTTTTATACAGTTTATCTGTAGATAACGGTCGTTATTGGTGGAAACAAGAAAACTTCGAAGAAGGAACATATTCGCCAGTAATGTTTCTAGCTAACGAACTAGGTTTAACATACAATGAAATAGTAAGTGATTATAAAAACAATACTGGTAAAAATGAAGGAGATGTTGTCATCGATGAAGAATTAGAAGAATATATCAAAACTAGATATGGTAAATTCTTATAATAAATAAAATTTAGGAGGAATACAAATATGGAAAAACATGATCAAGAACAAATAATAGAAAAGGCTGTAGATATAGCTTCAGAAGCTATAAGCTCTGCAATGGCAGATGAAAGATTTGAACACTTATCAGACACAGAAAGAGCATTAGCTGTAGTGCAATCAGTCGCTATGGGTGGAATGATAGCATTAAATACATTAGCAGACTTATTCGGTGAAGATTTTGTAGAGCAAGTAATGTCTCTGTTAGAAAAAATAGGAGAAGCAGCTTCAGCTGCAGACGAATTACATGGTCATGACCATGACATGTTTTCTGACATAGATACTGACATGGATGATGAAAGATAAGTAATATCAACACTTACAACATAATGGCATAAAATAGATAGTTTTATGCCATTTAATGAAACAAACCTAGTCGTAGGTAACGACAATAAAGGAGATATAAATATAAGAGTTGATTCTTACAATATAGTTAATGAGTAAGGTGATAATATGATAATAGTACTAGTAGGAAGAATGGCATCAGGGAAAGACACTATACTAAATGCTATTCATAACAGAACAAAAATGCCTGTACTTGTAAGTCATACAACAAGACCTATGAGACCAGGAGAAACAGATGGTAAAGAATATCATTTTGTAGATAACAATACATTTAAAAGAATGTACGATCAGCATAAGTTTATAGAGTACAGAGTTTATAGACCAGCCAATGGAGAAATATGGTTTTATGGACTTACTGAAAAAGAAGCAAAATGTAAAAACTTATCCATGGTAATCATGGACCCAACAGGATATGAAGCGTTAGCGAAGCGCTTCGGTAATGAAAACATAATAGGTATACTATTAGAAGCTGACAAAGAGACAATATATAATAGAGCAATATTGCGTCATGGAGATAGTATTGAAGAAATAAATCGTAGAATAAAAGATGACGATAGAAGATTCAATAAGTTTGAACAAGAACATAAAGAATGTCATAAAGTTTATAATAATAACGATAGAGGCATAAACGACGTAGTAGATGAAATTATAGATATAATAGAAAAAAGCCTGTAGAAACACAGGCTTAAATTATATTTTCTAAATGTATATAGAATTCTGAATCTTTATTGTTTTCAACATAACCTATGCATTCTATAGTATTTACTCTTATCTGATGATCAGAACAATTAAAGTATCTAGCTATAGCATCATTAATAGGTTTTTGAAGATTATCTGTATCAAATTCTTTAGGACATTTAATATAGATAAACAATGCTAATGGACTATGAAAGTCTAATTTATCTTTCAATGGTTCTAACAATTGGTAAGGGAAGTTTTTCTTCCATGTGTTATATGATTTTGTACAACGCATCTTATTGCCACTAGTTGCACAATTGTAATAAGGATTAGGTTCATACATGTAGTTAACACTAAAAGTAGGATACTCAATATGTATAGCGTTTTCTAATGCCATATTTCTCATTGCTTCCATCATAAGTTGTATCTCAGACTTATTGTTGTAATATGGAACAGTATCCTCACTTTTAAGTTGTTTACATGTATCATCTAACCATTCTAAGAATAAAGGTGATACATCTATACTATTAGTAGAAATTAACTTACGTACACCATCTATAGTTAATAGTTTGTACTTTATAGCTTTAAAGTCTTCTATTAAATAGTCGTTATTCCATTTAGCAACGCATTTATTAATATCTTTTATATTTAAAACTTTAGCTACATCAGATAAAAAAGGTTTAAATCCATTGTTATAATATCCAAAACGTACGTCTCCATATAATGCATGATTCTTTTTAACTATATTCATCTTATCAATCTCCCTCGTATTTTATTTTTTCTTATAATATAGATTTATTAATAAAAATATATTGATAAGTAATATAAAAATAGAATATAAGTATTGGAGGGATAAGTATGTCTAAAAGAATCGAGCATATATTCGAAGACGGCATCGAAAAGAAAAGATGCTCAAGATGTAAACAATATCTTCCATTAGATCATTATCTTTATAAAGCAGACCGCTGGGATAAGCTTAGTAATGAATGTATACGTTGTATAAGTATACGTAACAAGAGAAGAGCAAATCCAGAGTTTAATATACCAGAAGATATAGAATCTCCAGAGGAAATTAAAGAATATTTAGATAATGTACGTGGTAAGAAAACTAAACCAGACCCTATATATAAAAGATAAACAATGGAGGTGATATAATGGCTAAAAAAAAGAAAAAAGCAACAACTAAGTCTAAGATGAAAAGAACTAATAAGAAAGCATCTAATATTATGTGTTATGCTCCATTTCAATTACAACCAGGATGTAGTCATAATATAAAGCCATGTGGAAAACCGTCAGGCGGTGGCGGTAATCCGCCAACAATATCAGGAGGCTTCTGATGAAGAAAGATTTTGTTAATCAACAGATAGAAATATATGGTGAGCCAGATATAGGAAAGACCGAATATGCTTTATCCTTATTAGATAAAGACGATGCAGTCGTATATATAGATTCAGATAGAAAACTAAGACGTGAGCAAGTTCCTGATCTACCTGGATTTTATATTATGTATCCTCGAAATGTATTAGATATTTTTGAAATGGTAACCAAAGTTTCTAAATTTGTAGACGTTATTGTGATTGATAGCCTTCCCACTATTAACAATAAAGGTGAAGCTATGATAAATAATAAAGCATTTGAAAAAGATGTTATCTCGTATGTACAAGACATTATAAGCATATGTAAAAAGAATAAATGTACTATCATCATTGTTAACCAAATTAGATTCAATGGAAAGAAAAATGTAACTTATGGAATAAAACGATTGGGGTTATATTATTCCATAAGAATTGAGGTATTACAGGACACAATTAATATTCATTATAGATAAATTTATAATATAAAATGGAGGGAATAGAAAAATGAAACATGAAGCAAGAGAAACAAATATGCTTAACCGCAGACTTAACAAGGTGATGGAAGGTAGATATTTATATGTAATATTTACATATGATTCCAAACAAAAAAGATTAGTATATACAGATACTTGTTCTACTTTAGAATTAGCTAAAAAGAAATTAAATAAATATGCTATCGAAAGAATACCAGCAGTAAAAGCTATAAGAAGCTTAGGAAGTAAATATAATGCAGTATACTTATTAGAACACAATGGAGATGTAACACCAGTTTATACTTTATACAGAGCTACAGAAAAAATAAATGAAATATACAAAGCTGAATATAAGACTAAAGTAAGAAAAGGTGACAAAGAAGTAGATAGCGGCTATATAGGATTTGCATATAATTCTAAGACAGATAGTTATATATGTACACGTTTATATGATGATTCATTAAATGTTAAGAAACATATAAGCAAAAGATATGGAGTAGACAGAAAATCAATAGAAATATTAGACGTAATCAAAATAAGAAGAGGTTTTAGATTTATAGATAAGAAATATGCAGACTTTACTAAATTAAAAGAAGTAAAGAAAGCATTATTAGATAACCAAAAATTATCTACAAAAGAATTACTACAAAATGAATTAGACTCTGGTAATTCTAAAGAAGTAGTAGAAAGAATACTATCTAATTTAACAGAAGAAGAAATGGTTAATCTATTATCTAAAATAAAAGAAGAAAAATAATTAATATTTTTTTAAAACTTTTGTATATTAGTAATTAAATAAAATCAAAAATACAGGTAATACAGAAATACCAGACGCACACAGCAAATATTTAAATTAACTTTAAAGGTGAAAAAGTATAATGGATGCGTCTAGCATAATTTTTCATAATAATTACCTTAACTGTTTTAGACACGCACAGCAAAATATTATTATATTCAAATGGGTGAATGATTAATAACTGTGTCTAGTAAAAATATTTTATAAAAGTTGATAATTAAAAACAGGATGAATATATTATGTAATAGAAAGACACACACAGCAAAATATTCAAATTATACAAAGGATAAAAAACAATTGCATTGGACATATGAATGTGTCTAGAAGAATTCTCTTTCATAATTTTTCTCCCCTTTTATAAATATACAGTAGGTTTCCCCCTTTTAACCTACACTAGGGAATAGAACGGAAAACTATTCCCTATTTTTTTAGAGAGGTACTCAAGCTGGTTAAAAGGACAGTTTGCTAAACTGTTAGACCGTAAGGCGCGTGGGTTCGAGCCCCACTTTCTCCGCCATATGACCTATTAGTCAAGTTGGTTAAGACACCGTCCTTTCACGGCGGAAGCAGGAGTTCAAATCTCCTATAGGTCACCAATAACGAGGTGTAGCTCAGTGAGTAGAGTGCATGGTTTGGGACCATGATGCCGAGAGTTCGATTCTCTCCGCCTCGACCAATAACAAAACATACTGGAGTTTCGTTCAACGGTTAGGACATGGGACTTTGACTCCCAAAATAATAGTTCGAGTCTATTAACTCCAGCCAAGGATGGTTACTCTAATTGGCTAAGAGACTGGTCTTGAAAACCAGCGTAGGCGTAAAAAACCGATCGGGGTTCGAGTCCCTGACCATCCGCCATAATATTCTCCCATAGCTCAGTTGGTAGAGCAATCGGCTGTTAACCGATGTGTCGCAAGTTCGAGTCTTGCTGGGAGAGCCAGTTTGGTATTTAATATAAGTTTATATACCTTGAGAACATATTATTAAATACCATTTAAACTACCAGATCTTTCTAAAACTCAGCATAATAAAACCTCTAGTAATTTATTATCTGGTAGTTCTTTTTAGCGAGATGATGCAGTGGTTAGCAATCAAGGCTCATAACCTTGAAGTCGTGAGTTCAAATCTCACTCTCGCTACCATTTTTTTGAAAACTTCATAAAAATTAGTGTTGCCATGTTTGACTAAGAGTTGCCCCTCGAACGCATGGTTTTTAAATTATAGGAGCGTAGTGTAATTGGCAAACACAGTGGACTCCAAATCCACTTTTGAGGGTTCAAATCCTTCCGTTCCTGCCATTTAATTCTTTGCTACTGAGAAGAGGATGAGGATGGGATATAGCAACACTAAAAAAAGTGCATGCCAATTATTGAATAGTTGCTATATACGGGGCAAAGAATATAGCTGCTACATAAGAGCAGACTCTAATGAACTGGTGAATTACGTAATAAATCCAGGTATCTACGTTGCTTAGATATAGTTCAGACTTATGATGCTTCTGAACGATAGACGGATAAGGGAAAACCGATACGCAATTATATCTGCTCGCGATTATTACTGCGAGGATATAATTGCACCCATTAGTGGTAACCCAGCAACTAACCTATATTGTAGCGAATATAGGTGAAAAATGATAGATAAACTTTGCTGAATGATCAACAGTAAAGTAATTAGCTATTAAGGTAGGTAGCACCGTAGCTCAACACGGTAGAGCAGGTTTTAATTAACAAAACCAAATGCAGGTTCGAATCCTGTCGGAGCGACCATATTAACTTAATAGCTAATTAATGCTATCAGTAATTTAAATAATTCCATGCGGACATAGCCCAATTTGGTTGAGGCGCAACTAAAAATGTATCTAGTACCACAGATACTAACAGCAAGATTATTCAGGAAGAGTTGATGATATAAGTTCGAATCTTATTGTCCGCACCATAACATGCTAGCGTAGCTCAGACGGTAGAGCACCCGCCTCAAAATATATCTAGACCAATAGATATTAACAGCAAGAAATTTTACCAAGCAGGAGGTCGCAAGTTCGAATCTTGTCGCTAGCAACATTTACATGCCAACGTAGCCAAGAGGTAAGGCGTCCGCTGTTCTAATGAATGTATCTAGTACTCAAGATACTAACAGCAAACTTTACAATAGAGCATCAAAATCCAATCGGATAATCGTAGGTTCGAATCCTATCGTTGGCCAAGTTAAGCACGAACAGCATTTTTATATTTTACATATATTAATAAATAGTGCTTAGTATAATTTAAAGACGCATACAGCAAATAATACAAGATAGAAGAAAATAAACAAAAATTATACCTCTGAAAACTCTACAGTTTTTGCATAATGAAACTCCTTTTAATTATTATTTTATTGTTGTTGTGATTAGTACATAACAGTATGACCTCTGCGCGTCTTGAAAGAATACGAGCCACCTTATGGTGGCTTAATAAATTTATAGGAGGAATTGTAATGGGAAAATACAATGTAAACAAAGAAAACATGACATTAACAGCTAATGGAGCTAACACACATGTTACTACACACAATGAATGTTTAGATTTCTTCGCATTAGGCGGAGCCATGAGAGAGAAAACAGAACAAGACATATTAAACTTATTTAATGCAGCATATGCATCCGATAAGTTATTAGCAATGAAGCTTTTATTCTATATAAGAGATATACGTGGAGGACAAGGAGAAAGAAGAACATTTAGAATCATATTAAATGACCTTGCTAAATTTGACCCAGCTACAATAAGTAAGAACCTTGAGTTAATACCTGAATATGGTAGATGGGATGACTTATATGCATTAGTCGATACACCATTAGAAAAAGAGATGTTTAGCTTTATCAAGAAACAGTTTAATCTAGATAGAATAAGCAATACACCATCATTACTTGCTAAATGGTTAAAATCAGAAAATGCTTCATCAGCCGAAACAAAAAAATTAGCAACTAAAACTCGTAAAGCTCTTAAACTTAGTCCTAAACAATATAGAAAAGAGTTATCAAGATTAAGACAACGTATAGGTGTAATAGAAAGACTTATAAGTGAAAACAAATGGGATGAAATAGAATATGACAAAATACCATCTAATGCTGGTTTTAAATATTCTAATGCATTTGCTAGACATGATTATGAAAGATACAGTGCTTTCTTAGAAAGAGCTAAAAATGTTAATCTAAGATCAGTTAATGCAGAAGCTTTATACCCATATGAAATAGTTAAAAGAGCATGTAAATATATCGATTACTGGAGCTATGATAGTATAACTCAAACAGAAAGAGATGCATTAGAAGTTTATTGGAAAAACTTAAAAGATTATTTTGCTGGTCAATCTGAAAACTACAGTGCTATATGTGTAGTAGATACATCTGGTTCTATGGAAGGTACACCATTAGAAGTAGCTTTATCATTAGGATTATATACAGCAGAAAGATGTAAAGGTCCTTTCAAAGACACATTTATAACTTTCTCAAGAAATCCTCAACTACAACAAGTTGTTGGTGAAGATGTATACGCTAAGCTAGAAAACATGAGCAGAGCAGACTGGGATATGAATACAGATATCAAAAAAGTATTTGACCTATTATTAAACAAAGCAGTAAAAGGCGGATTATCTCAAGAAACATTGCCACAAAATATCTTTATAATATCTGATATGCAGTTTGATTACTGTGCTAGATATGAAGGAAGTAATGCTAATACTTTATTAGAAAATATAGCTGAAGATTGGAAAGCTGCAGGATATGAAATGCCTCACTTAATATTCTGGAATGTTAACGCTTCATCTCGTAACATACCAGTTCTAGGAAAAGGTAGAATATCATATGTAAGTGGTTTCTCACCATCTATATTTGAAGTAGTGCTATCTAATAAGACAGGTTACGATTTAATGCTAGAAGTATTAAATAGCGAAAGATATTCTAAAATAACAGTATAATGAAAGCCACCTTTTATGGTGGCTTTTTTAAAATTGCGCAAAACACAGTTTAAAAGATAAGCTTAAGGAGGAGTATATATGAAATTAATAGGATTACTAAATGACTTTAGTGACGAAACAATAATATACTATAATAAAGAAGATGGTAAATATTACCATGATAAATGTGAAAATACTATCTGCGATGAATTCATGACTGAATTCATTCACTATTTGAATAATCCATGGGAAGAAACAGGGTGCATTAATCTTAATATTAAACATGAAAATGAAGAGACATTAGCTATTCTAGCTGTAATCTGTTATGACACTATAACTGCATTTCTATATGGACATGGTAAAACTGTAAACGATGCTGTGAAAGATTTAGAAGCAACTTATAAAGAATTAAAACAACGTTTTGATAAGTAAACACAATATTGGAGGGAGAACATTATGGACGAAAAATTTAAATACAATCAAAGATTAAGAGTAACGTATAAAGACCTGAAAGGATTTATGGAATCAAAGGGGTATTATATGTACAGACAAAAGAATAGTACGCATACTATTTTTAAGAATAAAACAGGAAAGAGTATACCGATACCGTATAAGCACGGTACCATTTGTCAAGGAACTGTATCTAAGATTCTGAAACAGATGGGTGAAGATCGATCTGAATTAGCTAGATATTTATATGAATAGAAACTTATTTATATGAAAACATTCTATGAGATTATATTTATAAAGGAGGAACTATTTATGAAAGTATCTGTTATTGGTAAGAAAAAGCCAGAAATACAAGTAAGAGTACAAGGACAAGTTAAGAAAGGACAAAAAGGTATATATAATATAAAATTATAAGAGATGAGGTGTTATTATGAATGAATTTAGAAACATTATAATCAGTAGTAAAAAGAATATAGCTATTGGTGTGAACTATCCAGACCAAGCTGTATCAAATAAGAAGATTAAAATTAGATGCTTAAAATATTCAGGTGAAGCATTGCCATTTACTGATCACAATCAAGCTTCTAAACTTAACAGTCTTTATTTACTTAATAAATATTTAACAAAAATAAAACAAATAAAAGAAAAGGATAATTCAATTTCATGTAGAATTATAATAAATAATACTCTATATAAAACAATCACTAAAGGCACATATAAAGAATGGGTCAAAACAGGTTGTTATCACAGCAATAAGAAACCGTTAAATGAAAACGAAATAGCTTTATGGAAAAAATTCGGTGAATTATATTCTGAATTATTCTTTGACATAACATTTGCAGACTTAAATTTCTATAAATTAAATAATATTAAATATAACTACATAAACGTTATATATGCTAAAAAGGTTATAGATAAGATGGAAAATATAATGAAAGAATATGAAAATTCTGAATTAGACAAACTTTTTAACGAGATTTTATAATTTTTACAGACAATACTATATTATAGAGTATAATAGGCTCTCCTATTAAACTTTCTCTGTAATATTTAATCCCATATAAAGCTAGAGTATTACAGCTCTAGCTTTATCCATAAGGAGAGTGAGATATATGGAAACATACGGCTATATACCAGATATAAGCCCAGAACAAGCCAAAGAGCTAGATAAGCTCAATACAATGTATAAATTCATATGTATCGATTTAACGACAGATGAAGTAGAGAAGGTTTTACTGGAATATTTAAAAGACAATCTAGATTTAAATCTAAGATTGTTAGACTGTACATTGAATTTTGATTTAGTAGAATCAGACAATATTATTTCCTACTGGGAAATATTAAACGTGAGTATTAATCAAAATAACGAATCATATGAAGAAATGAAATATGTGGAAAAAACAATAAATGATTATTTTGGTAAAAATGCTATGTATGAAATATCTGATGGAGAATATCAGTTATCCTCAAAAAAGATTTTCAGAATGATTTTTGAAAATGCTTATCCTAAGCCTACAAGTACTGGCTATGCATTAACTGTCTCTTATGACAATGTAAAAGACTTTATTGATAGTCCAGCATGTAGATATATACTATGACAGTAAAGGAGATAGAGTATGGAAGGTTATAAATGCCCTTATTGTGGCACAGATTTAAGTACAGGCATGCTAGCTTTAGCACCAACAAATCTTTATGGAGAAGACTATAGATATGTTATGTGTAGAGAATGCTATAATTTCCTATTATTCAAACTTAAGAACTTTAGATTTTATAAGCTACCTAATAGGAAAGCAGAATATGATGCAATAAAAGAATTCGATAAAATCATAAAAACAGACTTAGCAGAAGATGAATTAAACTTAATCGATTTGCTAAAGGACGTAGCTAAAACACAGAACAAATTGCATTAAATTATTTGATTGGAGATGATTTTTGTGAATATATATTTAGACACATCTGTATTAATGCATTCTACGACTAGGTTAGAAAAACTTATAGAAGAAGGCAATAAATTAGTAGTATGTACTCTAGTTTTGGAAGAACTAGATAATCATAAAGATGGTAAAGACGGTGAAAAAGCATTTAAAGCTAGAACTGCTATAAAATTCTTAAAGAAATATGAAGACCAAATAGAATTTACAACATCAGATGGTTGTCAAGCTGAAGCGATAAAACGTTATGAGCTTGACCCTAATAAACCTGACAATAAAATATTAGAAGCCGCTATAATATATGAAATCGAAACTGGCGAAAAACTAGAAATCTATACTAATGACATAAGCATGTCAATAAAAGCTAGACGATTAGGACTTGAATGTTTAACTCCAGAATATGAAGAAGATAAATCATATAAAGGATATATAGAAATAAAAGGTACTGAAGAAGAAAATGATTATACTCTTAAAGAGTTAATGGTATCTGATACATTACATCCAAATCAATATATTATAGTAACAGATACAGATTATGAAGAAAATGGTGAAATATTTGAAAGATCATATGCTGTTAAATGGACAGGTGATGATTATGCAGAAACAATAATACCAAGAAGTAAAGAGCTTCAACCTAAGAACATGCCACAAGCATGTGCAATAGACTTAATGTTCAGCAAAGATATACCTATAAAAATAATCTGTGGTGGTTATGGTTCTGGTAAAACATACATAGCTGTTAAAAGTGCAGAAGAATTAATAAACAGATACTTCTGTTATTCAAAACTACTATTAGTTAGAAATCCTATACCAGCTGACAATATAGATATAGGAGCTTTACCAGGAACTAAGCATGATAAAGTAGGTAGCTATTTCCAATCTATGACTCAATATCTAAGTGATGTCTCTTCTAACATATACGAGGATTCTTTTGATCCAGATAATTTAGAAGCAGCTAAACGTAGAGGGTATCAATTAGAAATGGAAATACCATCATTCATGAAAGGTAGATCTGTAGATGATACATTAATGATAGTTGATGAATGTGAAGATTTAAATCTGAAATTAATCAAACTATTAGGAACAAGAATAGGTAATAATTCCGCTATAGTATTAACAGGAGATTGGCATCAAGCAGAACAACAATATAAATATGATAGCGGTATATCTAAATTAATAGAACAAACTATAGACGACCCACTTGTCGGTATAGTTGTTCTAGACGAAGACGTTCGTTCTTCTGTATCTAAGACTTTTGCGAATTTAAAATAAGACATAAGTGTAATAAAAGGAGACAGAGTATGAGTGAAAATATAAGATTAACGTATATTCCATATAGTAGTATGGACGAAGGATTTTATCAAAGTATAGTAGAGATAGCAGAGTGTAGTGACTGCATGGCTAATCCTTTTATATTATACAATAACGAACTAGACATAAATGTAGAAAATTTAGATTCTATAATAAATAAATATACAGAATATATAGACGCAGATGAACTATATGACAAAATAGATGAAATAGCAAAAAATGAAAGCGAAGGCACAATAATATTATATGGCTTTGACATATCTCTAGATGACATAAGAGAAGATATAATACCTCTAATAAATGAGAATATGTACTTATCTATAAATGTAATAGTTGAAGACGACAATTATGCTTGCTCATCATCAATAAGCTTACCAATGAGTATAGCTGATGAATCAGATGAAGAATGGAGCAAACATAAAAAAGAAATAGATGATGAATTAAAAAGAATAGGTGTATTATATCAAAAGCTAAATAGCTTATTTAAAGGTCTTACTAGTGATGGAAAGAACAAGAAAAAAGCTAAACAAAAAGAACTTGAGGCACCTAAAGAAGTAAAACTGTTAGAATGTGACATACCATCAAACAAAGAAAAATTAACTCCAGCAGACAAAGAACAAGAAAACATAGAAGATTCAGAATTAGATGAAAACTTCGTATGTTATACATATGAAGATGTAACCAATATAGTTTCAGTGGTTAGATCAGGAAACGTATTTAGCATAGAAGATGACGACAACAGAGTAGAATTTGACAAAAAAGCTTTAGACTTCATAATAGAAGCATTAATGAAATTCTACGATAAATAGGTTTAATACAAATGGGGATAGATGAAGCTATCCCCATTTGTATTAAAAGACATTGGGAGGTTTTTATGAGAACAGTATTTAACGAAACTGAAAGTTTATTTGAATCTTCTAAGACTGTACAACTGTCTAATGAAGAGTTAGTGAGTTTAATTCAAGAAGGTGATGGCGATACTGACAAATATTGGTATATGTTATATAATCAAACTAAGGATAGTATCTATAGAGTCTATCATAATGTAGTCCACACTTATTATAAGTCAAATTATAAGGACGATATATTATCTATATTAAAAGTAGGATGGGCTAAAGCCGTGAATACTTTTAACAATAAAAAATGTAAATGGTTCGTTTCATGGGCTATGTTGCTTATGGAAAGAGAATATATTAACTTCGCTAAACGTAGAACTAAAATACATGAAGGTAAATCAGTTAAAGCTGAATGCCTAGGATGTCTTAATAATTCTTTCCTTAATTCTCAAACAAGCGACAAGGCATTAAACGAAACTATAGACAATATATTAATAGATAGACCAAGCGAAGAAGTATATCATAAATTTGAAGTTGAAATGCTTGTCCAACAAAAATTAAAGCTTTTAAAGAAATATCACCCAGTTAGTTATGAGATGATAGTTGACAGTTTTTACAACGAAAAGACACAAACACAAATAGCTCAAGATTTTGATATTAAACAAGCTAGCGTATCTCGTTATATAAAGATAGGGAAAAATTTCCTAAAAGATATAATATCTAAACAAGAAAAAGAAGCTTGTTTATATACTACTAAATAAATTTAAAATTAGAGAGGAGAAATCAATCATGGCATTAATACCAAGTGTTGTAAGTAAAACTAGTGAAGGTGAAAGAGTATATGACATATACTCTAGACTTTTAAAAGATAGAATAATATTTTTAGGAGACGAAGTAAACGATACTACTGCTAGTTTAGTAGTAGCTCAATTATTATTTCTAGAAGCTGAAGATCCTGACAAAGATATTTATTTATATATAAATTCTCCAGGAGGAGTTGTTACAGCGGGTATGGCTATATATGATACTATGCAATATATAAAACCAGATGTATGTACTGTATGTATAGGAATGGCCGCATCAATGGGTGCATTCTTATTAGCTGCAGGTGCTAAAGGTAAAAGATATGCATTACCTAATAGTGAAATAATGATACATCAACCTCTAGGTGGTACAAGAGGTCAAGCTACAGACATAGAAATACACACAAAAAATATCTTAGACACTAAAAAAAGATTAAATACAATACTTTCTGAAAGAACTGGTAAAGATTACGAAACAATATGCAAGGATACAGAAAGAGATAACTTCATGACAGCAGAAGAAGCTAAAGAATATGGTTTAATAGACGAAGTTAAAAACAACAGATAAGAGAGGTGTATAATAATGGCGACTAGTAATTTTCTAAAACAACAAAACAAAAAGAAATGTTCTTATTGTGGAAATGAGTACACAAAAGAAGATATGATAAAAAAAGGAATATTAGTTTTTAAAGGTAGTACGTTAGATGAAAACGGAGAGCCTGTTAGAATATGTTCTAATTGTATAAAAGCATGTAATGAGATATATCAAACTAATATAAACAAAATAACTTCTAAGAATGGTGTATTAGATGTATCTTCTATGACTCCATCAAAGATAAAACATCATCTTGATGAATGGGTACTAGACCAAGAAAGAGCTAAAACAGATATATCTACTGAAATATATAATCAATTCAAAAGACTTAAAAGAATAGCAGACAATCCTGACGCTAATAAAAATCTAAGAATAGAAAAATCTAATATGATATTAATAGGACCTACTGGTGTTGGTAAAACAGAATTAGTAAGAAGTTTATCCGCCTTATTAGATTTACCTTATACTATACAAGATGCTACATCATTTACTAGTGCAGGATATATAGGTAGAGATGTTGATGAAATATTAAAAGACTTATATAACGCAGCTGGCAAGAATATAGAAAAAGCACAAAAAGGTATAGTATTCTTAGATGAGTTTGACAAATTAAGAAAAAGCAATACAAGAACTGGACAAAAAGATGTTGGAGGCGAAAGTGTTCAACAAGCATTACTAAAAATAATAGAAGGTGGAGAATTTGATGTTAAGAAAGATAAAATGGGATCTAGTACTTTCAAATTCGACACAAGTAATGTACTATTCATATTAGGAGGAGCATTTGTAGGTATAGACGAAATAGTTAATAAGAGATTAAAGAAAAATAAAAATGCTCCAGCAAATATAGGATTTGGTGGTTCTCCAGAAGCTAAGAAACCTGTAGACTACAATTCTATAGCTGAAGATATATGCCAAGAAGATTTAAAAGAGTTTGGTATAATACCAGAAGTTCTTGGTAGATGCCCAGTAATAACTACATTTAAAGAATTATCAGAAGAGACATTAGTAAGAATATTGACAGAACCAAAACATGCTATAGTAAAACAATATCAAGCATTATTTAGCATGGACAATGTAGACTTAGAGTTTACAGAAGAAGCATTAAAAGAAATAGCTAAAAGAGCTAAGAAAAGAAAAATAGGAGCTAGAGCATTAAGAAGTGAGTTACAAGAAATACTTAAAACTGCAATGTTCGAAGTTCCAGATATGGATAATGTAAGAAAAGTACTGGTTACTGTCGATGACGATAAAATAGTATGCAAATACGAAAATGCAATCTCAGAAGAGATGTAAACGATAGCCCTGTACAAATAGCAGGGCTACTTTTTTTATTACAGAAAGGAGAATGAAAAATTATGAAAGGTCAACATAAAGAAATGATCAATAAGCAAATAAATATACTAATATCAGAGGTAGAAGAAATATCTAATGTAGCAGAAAGAGCTAAAGTAAGAGCTTCTTTAATAGAAATAATGTTTAATATCGCTACATACGATAACATCACTTTAGATACTGGCAAAGAATCTATTAAGGAAGATACTGCTAAAGAAGTAGTAGAAGAAGAAATAGACTTCACACCAGAAGATGTAGAAGAACAACCTGAAGATGTAAAAGAAGCACTTGATGAACTTGCAGAAGGAGAACCAGAAAGTGATCCATTCGATGATGCAGAAGAAATACCATTCAATATTGAACAAACAGAACCAGAAAAAGTAACAGTTGAAGATGACGAAGGCAATGTATTTGATATAACAGAAGAATATAACTATCTAGGAGATGATCTAGAAGACGAAGATAAAAGAGAAATATGCTTACAAATTAAAGAGTATGACTCTTTTGAAGATTATAAATTATTAGACATGCTACCTAATGGTTACTCTCGTTCTATAATAGCTTTAACTATGACAGCTTTAGGAACTGATGTTGTAGACCAAGCAGTAGAAGCATTCAATGACGGTCATTATGAAAATCTGTTCAAATTCTTAAATGCTAATAACTGCGACGAGTTCGCTCAATATTTAGTAGATAATTATTTTGAACAATAATATATTAATTATTAATGAAAGGTCCATTCCAGCCTTGATTGTAATCTAAAATGGAAAGCCCCTAAGTGGGCTTATTTTTAATTAGGTAAATTCGAAAGGAGAATAATAATATGAGAAGAGCAGTAATATCAGGAAGAATAGCACATTTTGGACAAAAATTTATACCAGCAGAAGGAGAAAGATCAGCATTTGCAACAGCATTTGTCAATGTCTCAATGGACAGAAGAGATGAAGAAAGTGGTTACACAGAAACTAAACCTATGAAAATAATAGGTAACGGATGGTTAGCAGAAAGAATGAATAACTTCGCTGCAGGAGATCAAATATACCTAGAAGGTAGATTGGAAATGGAAAAAGATTACACAAATAGCGAAGGCGAATTAATAAAAGGTGGTTGGATAATAAGAACTGACTTTATAGATAACTGGGGTAGTCAATCAACTGCAACAGCTACTAAACCATCAGCACCTCATAAAGGTGGAGCAGTAGCACCTAAGAAAGGAGCTACATCTGATAAAAAAGTTGCACCAGGCAAAGGTATAAAAATGCCACAAAGAGCTAAAAAAGCTGAAATGTAAAAAATTGTTGATAAAATAACAAAACTATAATATACTAAATATTAAAGATAGCGACATGTAGCGTATAACTATATCTATATGTCGCTTTATTTTACCCATGCAGATGATTTAGCTCGTAGACCTTAGCTAATGAGCTTGATGCAAAGGAAGCATTGACGATAAGCTTGATAATTATCGTTAGCTCTCAGTTATACGGGAGATTCAGACGGCCATCTGAATAAGGGCTTGAACCGTATATAGGATTGATTTCTATCCCAGATAATTAGAAATTTCAGATGATTTTGCAGGGCAAGTTCGAATTAAATCAAGAGAGGAAAATGCCATAAACCTCTGTAAAAAAATGACAGGTTAGTTGAGCCGATGCTATAAAATCAACAAGTATGAAGAGGACTGTTTCCCTATTTGCGCCGTTGGTATTCATACTGCTAGGTAGTGCTAACCAGGAAAGAGCAGGAGAGGTAGTGTCGTGCGTTATAGGAATATAGTGCAGGTTGTATTCTTTACTCATATTGAGTTGCTAGGGCGATCTGTAGCGTAAAAGAATACCCGTTAAGGTAGACGAAATAGGGATTAAGATGAACGACCGACTGACGAAGTTCTTAATGTTTAAACCCTATTGTCTTATAGACTTATAATCTATTTGGCAGTAGGGAATAACTATGTCAATTTCACTCCCTCTTTCTGAAGTTCCTTTGGTCGGTAATCGATACCAAATTCTGGAATACGAGGAGAGTGCTGGAGTTCATTACAAATAAAGGAGGGGTATTAAACATGGATAATTTTAATAAAATAATCGAGGATGGTCTTAATGCAATAGATGACGAGGTACAACAAGAAGAAGATATACGACAACAAGCGGAATATCTTACAAAGCAAATAATCGAAAAGGGACACGTACGCATAAATTACGAAAATAAGCAGTACGAGAACGAAGAAGACCGATACGAAGAATACGAGTTAGGAGTAAGACATAATAAGAACTATATTATACTAGTTGCTTCATCAATTACAAAAGCAGAGTTTGTCAGAAAGTATAATGAAACAGCTCTTGTTCCTAAAGTTTATACACCTGCTACATTCATAGCAGAGTATGATTCAGATTATACCTATGATCAAATAGTCAACACATTAGTAGCATCATTCTTAGCTAAGCTAGTAGGTAAATTCATAGTAGAAGAATTAAAAGACGATGATTTAGAAGGGGATGAATAGTTAATGGAGGAATCTAATAACAGAGTAAAAGTCTTAACAGACAGAGATCATGTCAGATTAAGACCAGGTATGTACTTACCAAATATTAATTATTTTGTATATGAATTAGCAGATAATAGCGTAGACGTTTATATGGACGGATACGGAGACTTAATAATAGTATCAATAGACGAACAAGGTAAAGTATCAGTTCGTGATTATGGACCAGGTTTACCAGTAATACCATCAGAACAATTCCCAGATATTCTTGAAGGTGAATTATGTATGGGTAACCTTAAAGCTGGTACTAAATTTACTAAAGACAATAAGAGAAAATCAGCAGGATTAAATGGAGTAGGAGCTTCATGTGTTAACTGTCTGTCTAAAACATTTGATGTAGAAGTCTATAAAGATGGTAAATTATATACTATGTCATTTGAAGAAGGACTAGTTAAAAAGCATTTAAGCTGTGACGGAGACACTAAAGAAGCAACAGGTACTTATATCGAATGTGTACCAGACAGAGCTATATGGGAAAAGCTTGATGATTTTGATATAAATCAAATCAATTCAAGAATGAAACAATTAGCTTATTTGAATCCTGGATTGACAATAGAATTAAATATAGATTATGAAGGACATGAAGTACATGAGAAATATTATTTTCCAGAGGGTGTCAAAACATATGTTGAAGAATTAGCTAAAAACAAAGATGAATTAACTGACATATGGTATGACATTAAGACCATAGATGTTGAACTTAATAGACCTATGGACATATATATGGCTCTTATGTATACAGATACTTATTCAGACACTATTTATGCATACACTAATAATGTCCTTAACACAAATCAATCATCATCACATATAACAGGTTTTAAATCTGGATTATCTTCAGCAATAAAATCTTATTATGATGATGTATCAACTAATAAGAACAAAAAGAATATCGTAGCAGAAGATACTCGTTTAGGTATCATAGCTATAGTATCAATCAAAGTAGCAGACCCACATTACATAGGACAAGGTAAAGATCAACTAGATGAAAAAGCAATAAGAAGTGCAATATACAGAGAAACTGAAGAATTTGTACTTGACCAATTAGATAAAAATCCAAATGAAGCAAAAATAATATTAAATAAAGTGCTAGAATCTTGTGGTGCAAGAGAAGCAGCAACGCGTGCTAAAGAAAATGCACGTAATAAAAAAGCATTATCTGGCGGTAAAGTAAATGGACTAACTAAATGTATCTCTAAAGATCCTGAAGATACATTTATATGGCTTGTTGAAGGAGATTCAGCAGGAGGTAGTGCTAAGAAAGCTAGAAACGAACAAATAGATGCTATATTGCCAGTGTTCGGTAAAATACCAAATACTTATAATATGTCTCTAGACAAAGTTTATTCTAGTGAGAAGATGGTATCAGTAATCAAAGCATTAGGATGCGGTATTGGTCCAGATTGTGATATAGATAAGCTTAACTATAAACATATCGTAATATTAACAGATGGTGACGTAGATGGATGGCATATACAATGCTTATGGATAACATTCTTCTATAAATATATGAGACCTGTTATAGATAATGGTTATTTATATATAGCTTTACCACCACTATTCACTATAGTTAAGAATCCTGGAACTAAAAAAGAAGAACATGTTTATGCATATACAATCGAAGAAAAAGATGAAGTAGCAGCTAAACTTGATTGTAAATATGAAGTAATGAGAAACAAAGGTTTAGGAGAAATGGACTGGCCAGAACTTCAACATTCTACTATGGATATTAATACTCGTAAGCTAATACAAGTAAAAATAGATGAAGATGAAGACAGTGCATTATGCTTAGATGTTTGTATGAACAGTAAATCTATACAAGCAAGAAAAGAATTTATATTACTAAACAATGAATAGAGGAGCGATATGAAAAATACTTATAAAGACATAGACGATTGTCCTATAAAAATAGGAGATATAGTAGCTATAGCTACAAATACAGGCTTAACAAAAGCTCGTATAATCGGAAAACACGAAACTCATGAAGATGTTTTATATCTTGTGACGATTCCTGGAAATAGAAAAGTACAACGTAAATCTAATTATTGTAGTTTTATTAAAGGAGAGGGGAGCGATATTAATGAGTGAAGAAATAAATAACAATGAAGCTATACTTCCTACAGAGTTAAGAGATGTTATGACTAATAATTATATAGCATATGCACAAGAAACTCTTAAGGAAAGAGCAATACCAGACGTAAGAGACGGGCTAAAACCCGTCCATTTACGTATATTATATTCAATGGAAGAATTAGGACTAGATCATAAAGCTAAATATAAAAAGAGTGCTAGAGTAGTCGGAGACGTTCTAGGTAAATATCATCCACACGGCAAACAAAAAAGATATTAAATAGTATGTAAATTACCCAATAATTACCAGTAATAGTCTTATAAGAACAAAACTTATAGGACGTGATGATATTGGGTAAAAAAATTATATTTTCAGAAGAACAAATAGAAAAAATAATAAAAATGTATAACGATGGAATATCAATGGTAAAAATTGCAGAACAGTTCAATTGTAGCAACAAAACTATCGGTAGATTACTAAAAAAAGAAAACATAGAATCCAGAGGCAATAGAAAGATATTTTTTAATGAAGAGATTTTTAATAATATCGATAATGCCGAGAAAGCATATTGGATAGGTTTTATAACTGCTGATGGTTATGTCAATGAAGACAGAGGTTTTTTATCTATTAAATTACAGTATAGCGATATTAAGCATCTTAAAAAATTTACTAAATTTATAGGATGCTCAGAAGACAATATTGTAATAGAATATCATAATATAACAGGGAAACCATTATGTCGAATATGTCTTAATAGCAAAAAATTAGTTAATTCATTAATTAGATTAAATATAAGACAAAATAAAAGCACAAATGAACATGTTGCTCCAATACCAAATGAATTTATAAAAGATTATATAAGAGGAATAATGGATGGCGATGGGCATATAGATAAAGAAAGAATTGATATATGTAATTCAATAGAAGTGTTGACTTATATAAAAGAATATTTGAATGAAAAATGTTATGTAACAATAGGAAAAATATGCAATCATTGTAACACTCATAGAATTTTTATATGTAAAAATAGAGGATTAGTATTAAAACATTTATATTATGATAATTGTATATGTTTAGATAGAAAATATAATTTTATAGAAGAAAATTATTTAAAATTTTACCGTGTATAAATCAGGTAAAATCGGTTCCGACAGCTTAGGGTAAAATGGATGACCTAAGTATTGTGGTATAATCAAGAGAGGCTTAGTAATTAATTTATTATGCTAATACCGAGGTAAAGTATAGATTAAAATCTATAGCTCACCGTAACGCGTAGGAATTGAAACTATGAAATAGAATATAATATTCCCACGAGTGCCTGACACAGTAAGTATAATAGCTTGCTCGCTTAGCGTAGATAGTTCTACGGTGAAAATGTACGCTAGACTGGGCTGGAATTGACCAGCCGATAAGATAGGATTTGTACACGGCCTATCAAATGAGGGAAACCTCCAGAGCTCAAGATAAAAAGCTTGAGGTTAATAACAATCGGAAGGAAGTGTATATCAAGCCCTTATTAATAAAGGACAAACTTGGACTATGAGATATCCAATCATAGATATAAGAGGTAATTCAGGTTCAGTAGATGGAGACCCTGCGGCAGCAATGAGATATACAGAAGCACGTTTATCTGAATACGGCGAAGCATTGTTAAAAGATATAAATAAAAATACAGTAGACTTTACAACTAACTTTGATGATACATTAAAAGAACCGACTGTATTGCCATCATTAATTCCTAATTTCTTAGCAAATGGTACAAATGGTATAGCGTGTGGATTTGCTACTGATGTACCACCACATAATTTAACAGAGCTTTATAATGCATGTATCTTTATGATAGATAGAACTCTTAAAGATCAATCATATGAAGCTAAAGAATTAATGAAATATATAAAAGGTCCTGACTTTCCTACAGGTGGTATAATAACAAATACTAAAGAACTTAAGAAAGCATTCGAAACAGGACGTGGTAAGGTAACAGTCAAAGCTAGATATGAAGTAGAAACAGATTCTAAACAAAGAAGTAAAATGACCATAACAGAATTACCATATAGAGTGAATAAATTAAAATTAATAGAAAAGATAGAAAGCTTAGTTGAGTCAGGAGAACTTGAAGGTATAAAAGAAATAATAGACTCTTCAAAAGGAGATGATATTAGAATAATAATAAACTTCAAGAAAGGTGTTGACCCTACATTAGTTATAAACAATCTTTTAAATAAGACTGACCTTAAAAAGAATATAAGCTATAATATAATAGCTCTAGAAAATAAAGCAATACTAAACGATGCAAATATACTTGATTGCTTAAATAGCTTCTTATTCCATTGTGTAAACGTAATACGTAGACGTTCGCAATTCGATCTTGATAAAATGCAATACAGAATGATGATGCTAGAAGCTATATTTGCAGCACTATCTAATTTAGATGAATTCATAAACGTAGTTAGAACTAGCGAACAACCAGTGCAAGCTATAATGGAATTATTAGATTTAACAGAAGAACAAGCTAAATATCTATATGATATGAGAATCAGCGTTTTATCTAATCAAAACGAAACTAAGTTAAGAGGCGAATATGCTAAATTAGAAGAAGAAGTGCCAGTTCTACAAGCTATAATAACAAATGACCAAGCTTGTTTAACTAGATTAAAAGTAGAAATGACAGAATTACGTGATAAATTCGGCGATGAACGTAAGACTGAAATAGCATTGGAAGAAGAAATAACTGACGAAGATTTAATTAAGAACGAAAACCTTATCGTTACTATAACATCTGAAGGAAATATAAAATCAGTCCTTGAATCAGAATATAACACTCAAAAGAGAAATGGTAAAGGCAATAAAGGTGCTGATACTAAAGATGACGAAATAATAACTGATTTATTTACTGTACAATCTAAAGATGATTTATTATTCATAACTAATAAAGGTAAAGTTCATCATATTAAAGCTTATATGTTGCCTAAAACAAGTAGAATAGCTAAAGGTAAAAACATAGCAAATTATTTAACATTAGAAAAAGATGAGTATCCAGTAAAAACTGTAGCTACTAAATTAGCAGAAAACACTGAATCTAGTTTAATGTTATTAACAGACCATGGACAAATCAAAAAGCTATCATTATCTTTATTGTCTAAGAAGAAAAAATACACAACTGTTATAGGTCTTAAAGATGATCACAAATTAGTAGACGCTAATCTTGTAACAGAAGATGATGAAATACTATTAGGTACAGCTAATGGTCAAGCATTAAGATTTAATAGTAGCCTAGTTAAAAACACAGGTAGAACAGCTATGGGTGTAATAGGTATTAAACTAGCAGAAGGGGACTCAGCAGTAAGTTTAGTTAAGATAACTAAGGACTGTGACATATTAAGTATAACTGAATTAGGATTAGCTAAACGTACTCAAGAAAGTAAATATCCTGTTAAAGGTAGAGCTACCAGAGGAGTACAATCACATAAAATATCTGATAAAACAGGTAAAGTAGTAGCATATATACCAGTAGTTAATGAAAATATCCTTATCGGTACTAACAATGGAAAAATAATAAGATTATACGCAGACACATTGCCACAATCTAATAGAAATACTACTGGAAATAAAGCTATAAAATTAGATAAAGATGACACTGTAGCGACAGCTACTTTAGCACCTAATACTGATTTAGAGGATAATTAATTTTTATCCTCTTTTTTAGTATATTAAATAAGGAGGATGAAGAATTATGCAAGCTCCAAAAAGAGAACTTACTAAAGAAAAATTAGAAATACGTAATTCTTTTGAAAATGAAGATTTAGAATTGTTAAAATGCCCTCATTGTGGAGAAATGCTAGAAGAAATAATTGTCAGAAGATTAGAGTACACTATTGAATTATATTGTTTAACTAAGTATGGAATAGAATATTATGAAACAATAGATAATGAATTCTATGAAGATTCTCCATATAACTTCTTTTGTAAAAATTGTGACGCAGAATTAAGTAGAGAGTTTATCGACGAATTAGAAGATAGAGATCTCATAAATATATAGGTGATAACTATGGCTAAATACAGAGAAGAAGATTTAGAATTATTAACACATTTTAATAATGAGGAACGAGAATTACTTAAATGTCCTCACTGCGGAGGAATATTAACACAATTAGAAGTTACAAGAGATGTGCGTAGATTTGAAAGATACGCATTAAATACAGAATGTATAGATTATGATGACTTAGAAGACGTAGAAGACTTAGAAGGTAGCGACATAATAGTAGAATGCAGTAATTGTCATCATGAATTAACTGATGATCATATCAATCAATTAATGGATTGTGATCTATTAATAATATAGGAGACAACATGAGTAAATACACACAAGAACAAGAAGCGATTAGACAGGCAATAGCTAATTTTCTTGGAGCTCTATTAATGAACTCTATGTTCACAGAATCTGAAGCAAAAGAAAATGTTATTGCAATATTTTGTGAAGAATTAACAAAATACGTATCAGACGGAGGTCTTGATATACAAGCAGCAAAACCATTATTAAAATCTACATTATGGATATTAGAAAAGCGTAAAGAAGAATTAAACACTTCTTATAAAGAATTAGGCTTATCTGATAAACCAGCGAATTCTGATTTAGATCAGCTCATTGAATTGCTAAATAATTATATTAATAAATTATAAATATACTAAAAGGAGAGATGCATAATGGCAGTTAAAAAAAGACCAGTAGCTGAAAAGCTAAAAGAGTTAAAACAAGTTACTAGCGCATTTAATAAAGCAGCAGGAGAAACTAGAATAGACACAGTATCTAATCCTGATATTTACGAAAGAATAAGAATAGAGTATATACCAACTGCTTCATTAAGATTAAATTCCGCAATAGGTGGAGGTTGGCCAAGAGGTAAATTCTCATTAATATCTGGTAACCCAGACTCAGGTAAAACTTACAGATTGCTTGAAGACATAGCTTATAATATGAAGTTAGATCCTGACTTTATGGCTCTATGGGTTGAATCAGAATCTTCTATATCAGAAGAAGTATTCGATATGTTTGGTATAGACAGAGAAAGATTATTCTACTATGAAGTAGGAACAGATAGTGGAGAATCAGCTCTTGACTTAGTTATAAGATATGCCCATACTGGTGTAGATATGATAGTAATAAATTCACTTAAATGTCTAACTCCAGAAAAAGAATTTAAAGACTCTATGGCAGATGCCAATGTAGCTATACAAGCTAGAATGAACGCTAAATTCATGAGAGTTATAATACCTACAATAGCTGAATCTGGTTCAGCATTATGTATAGTACAACATCAATCTACTGACATAGGTTCATATATGGGTGGTCAAACTATAACTGGTGGTAAATCTATAAGATACAATAATGTATTAACAGTAGAATTTAGAAAAGCTTCAATACCAGCTGGACATCCACTTCATTCAGTTAAGGATGACTATATGTTAATCAAAGCTAAAATAACTAAGAATCACTGTAAGACTACTACAAATCCATATGTAACAATAGAATACACAGTAAGATTAGGACAAGGAACTGATATAACTGGTGAAGTAGTAGATGAAGCATTCAATCAAGGTATATTAGAAAGAGCAGGCGCTTGGATACGTGAATATGAAGAAGGTAAACCACAAGAAAAAGGTAATGAAAGAATACTGTCAGATGGCACAAAAGCAGCTTGGAATGGTATGGCTAAATTCACAGAGTATGTAAATAACAATCCTGAATACTTTGATTATTTAAAATCTAAAGTAAAAAACAATGTTTCAGTAGAACAATTAGATGAAGAAGAAGTTGAAAGATTAAAAGAACAAGACGAAGAAGAAACAGAGTTTATTAAAGATGTTGAAGAACAATTAGATATTCAATAAATAAAGGTGGGTTTTATGAACAAAAATATAAAATTTACTCCAATTAGTAAGTTAAAAACTAAATTAAAAAATAAAAAAGTTACATTTGAAAAGGACAATTTTTGGAAAATTTTTTCTAAATGTAACAAAAGAATCCACTAATTAGAAAGAGGAAGCTTAGCCCTTCCTCTTTCTACATTTAGCATCATATTTTTTTGATAAAGTTTCTATATTGAAATCACTAGGTAAGCTGTTGATAGTTATCTCCAGCGATTCTTTAAGTACATTCATAAGTATCTTATTAACAGTAGTGTCTTTTGTATAAGCAATTGCTTTTAACAAAGCTAAATCCTGTTTATCAAAATACATACTCATAGGTACTTTTTTTTCAATTGTAGTTTTTTCAAATTTGAATAAATCAAAGTTACTACTATCAAATCTATTTACAAATTTATCGACTTTATATTTATACGAATTATCAGGAATTCTTATATCATCTTTATCTAAATTATTGAAAAATTTATCTAACCCCATTTTATAATATCTCCTTTTCAATTAATTCATTTAATACATTACGAAACTCGTATTTAATCTTATGGTTCTTTCTTATTTTCTTACAGTAATCTTCAATATCTAATCTGCTTAAAATAGCATTCTTTACTACTGTAGTATCGCTTAATTTAGAATCAAGAAGATCATTTTTTATATCTTCAAATTCACTAAGCTTCATATCAAATACTTTACCAGTAGATAAATTACGATTAGTATAAGAATTTATAATAACGGCTCTATTAGCTGATGTTTGAATTTCCATTTCCTCTAAATCTTTATTGTACTTTTGATAAAATAACTCGCAACCCCTAATGCTTGCTATATCTTGATAAGCTATTGGTGTTATTATCGAGTCACTAACTATCATAAAATTTCTAGCTACAAGATCATATGATGGTGATAAATCTATAAATATGTAGTCATATTTTCTTAAGAATCCTACGTTATTCTTAAACCATCTCCATACAGATCTTTCGCGATTAACTTTAGTAGTTAGATATTCGCTAAGTACAGATAATGATAAATCTGATGGAATTATATCAATATTTTTATATTTTTCCATAGGAGATTCGATAACCATTTCCTCAGCTAATAAGTTATCGGCTAAACCATGGAACATTGTTTTGTCATTGTGCGTTACTTTATATACAAATTGAGTAAGATTAGCTTGCGTATCTGCATCTATAATCAATACTCTTCTACCTTCTTTACTTAAAGCCATAGATGTAAGTATAGTAAGCGTAGTTTTACCAACGCCACCCTTAACATTAAAAAAGCTTACAATTTTCATATTATTTCTCCTCTATATTATCTATTAATTTCTAAACAAAATTATACAACAAATTGTTGAAGAATTTCAAGAGGAATTTCTTAACAGAAATAGAATATTAAATTGTAAGTATGAATACTTACTGTAAGTTATTATTTGAATACGATTTTATGAAGGAGGTAATGAGAATGGCATGGCATTTTAGAAAAAGTATGAAGTTAGGTCCTATACGTATTAATGCTTCCAAATCAGGCATAGGATACAGTATAGGTAATAAAATCGCTCGTCATACTAAAACATCGACGGGACAAACATATAACACTTTTAAAATTCCTGGAACAGGAATATCTTATACAACTAAGAAGAAGAAAAAATAATATTGGAGATGATAATATGCCAGAATGTGCAAATTGTGCTAATAAAGATTCAAGCTATTGCATATTATGTGTCGACGGCTCTAAATTCAAAATGGCTAAAACATTTACTCCTAATTATATCAAGAAGAATACTAACAAAAAATCAAATCGTATGGGCTCACAAGCAGAGATAATAAATCATCAGAATAATATTGATACTGTATCAGCTAATATGACTCCTAATAGCGGAGCTGGTAGAGTTAAAGGTGATGAGCAAATACGAGGCCTTGTTAATATCATGCAAGAAGTAAAAACTCAAGAGATAACAAGAGCAAGAGGTCATTCACAATTTACTATTAAACGTGAATGGCTCGATAAATTAGAACGAGAAGCTCCTGCAGAAAATATGGATTTCTGGTACTTGAACTTCTCATTTAAAGATAATGACACACAAATGTATACCGTAATTGATAGCAAACAAATGCAAGATATTGTTGCTACTATGGTAGAAGATAGAAAGATAGCTAAACAAGCACAAAACAAAATAGATACTGCTAATAAAAAAAGAATTTTAATAGAAGCAGAGAATACAAAACTTCTAGCCGAAATAGATTATCTGAAAGCAAAGATAAAGGAGCTAGAAAATAATAACGAACTATAGAGAAAAATTATGAAACAGAAAGTAGGTGTAAAAAATGCCTAATTATTGCAGTTATTCAATGCAAGTTACAGGTAGACCAGAAGATGTAGATCTATTTTTAAACGAAATGAGATCAGATTATTGTTATAACGAACATAGTTGTGAAGGAATAACAAAAGATATGCGACATTTTTGTAGAGTATTTGAAGCAGCACCATCAGGAGAATTCACATTCTTAAAACAAGTAAATGACAACCATGAAGTGTTTTTAAAAAGACTTGAAATAACAGGAGATTGTGCATGGTCAGTAGCAAGTTGTATGACTAGCGGAGCCTATACTTATTACAGTCAATTTAAAGAAAAATATGAAAATAGAAGTCAAGCAACTACTCTACAATTAGAAAGCAGAAGACTTAATCTTATTATAGAAGTATATAGTGAGGAAACAGGATGTGCATTTTCCGAGCATATGTTATACGTAAATGGTGAAGAAGTTATAAATGATTGTGTTGATTACAATGAAATATGGTACGACGAAGATGATAATGAACTCGACGAACCTATTACAGAAGGTGGATTTGACAGCTGGGATTTTACTAATGAATATGATTTAAGAATAGCTAGAGCAATATTCGAAAAGCATGGAGGCTTAACAACAGGAGTTAAGGCAAAACGAATATGACAGAAGCAATAGTTACACGTGTTTATAGAATAATCATCGATGATGATAATTCATATACATTACAGAAGAAATATATAGGACCAATGAGTAAAATTCCATCAGCAGACAAAGACATAGAAAACATTTTAAATGAACCATTTATAAAGATAAGTAATAATTTGTTTATTCCGACTAATAAAATAAAGAAGATTTTATGGGTTAACCCAGAAACGAACGATATGTACTAAGAGGTAAGCGTATGATTATTGAATTAAAAAAACAGTTTAAAATTGATGATGCTATAGCAGAGCAAATAATAAAACTAAACGAAAAGAAGTTTGAAACAGACTTCTGTTGCTCTGGTCATGCAGAAAGAAATGTTATAGGGTATATAGCATTTAATGTACCTTCATCACTCGATTTAGAAGAACATAATATAGTGCCATCCTCTCGGTGGCACTATGAAAAAACAGAAAATGATTCTAGAATAGGTTTATATATGGATGGTATAAATGGAACTCCAGAAATAACAGAAAAATATATAAATGAAAGGCTACAAACTCTTAATGATTGGGTAGATGAATTACCAATGAATACTTTATCATCTACAGATAAAATAGAATTAAAAGAGGTGAAATAATGCCATTAATAATAATGAGATATAAACTATCGTTTAAAGCTACAGGAGAAGATGAATTCGAATACTTTGATCTTGGAGGATATACTTTCAAGATAAAAGGAATGGAAATTCCATTCGATTTCTCTGCATATGAATATGATATGAGTTATGATGAAGACAATGGTAGAATATGTATAGATTTCGAAAGTGGTAGAGGCGCAATATCCAATGAATATGAAATAGATGAATGCTATGACAATGAATATAAAAATCTACAATTAGATAAGAACGCTATAACTGCTGAATTTCTAAGTGAAGTAGAAGAAATATTAGAAATATATATAGATTATAACTATGTGTTTGAAATCAATGAATTAGAAGATATAAAGTTTGAAGATATTACATTCGAAGACTTAACAACTGGAAAGATATATTCAGTTGATTCTAATGTTGCTAAACAATTTAATAAAAAAATACAATTAGAGTTAGCAAAGGAGGGTGAAGATTAATGGAGGACATAGAAAATTTATGCAGTAAATTCTTGAATCTGAAATCTAAATCCAAAGTACAAGACAAAATCGATACTTTAGATGAATATGCTTCTGATTCTGATTTCTGCTACTTAATAGAATACTTATTAAATGACGATAAAATTACAGGAATTAAAAAATCTAAAATTAAAAAACAAATCAAAGATACGTCTAAATTACTAAATGTACAATACGATAGCTTAAAAGCATTAATAGAATATCTATTAAAACATAATACAGGTAAAGATCAAAACATCTTTATCGTTCAAAACTTTTTAAATAAGATAGAAGATGAGAACAATCGACAAATCATAACTGAAATAATAACTAAAGACTTTAAATGTGGAGTAACAGATTTAACAGCTTATGGACATATTCCAGGACTTAAAAGAAATTGGAGAGAACGTAAAGGACATTCTCTAATTGATAACAAGACTGGAGAATTAAAAGTTAAAAAGATACTAGACAAAGAAATAACTGTAACATTAAAACTAGACGGATACAGATTTAAAGCAGTAAAACAAGGCAGCGAAATAAATCTATATACAGCTAGTGGTAAGATAGACAATGACATACCAGAAATAATATTAGAAATGAAATCATTACCTAATGGAGTATACGACGGAGAAATGATAGCTCATGGAGAGTTCGAAGACTCTACTGCTAGATATAATGCGACATCTAAAATATTAGGTAAAGACGGAGAAAAATATGGACTAGACTTTATAGTATTCGATTATCTTATGGAAGTCGATAAATTCTTCAATTACGAAGAAATAAAAGGTGACCGCTGGAAAAGATTATATATATTAGAGGATATGCTTGAAGCTCATAGTAAAATGTATAAAAATGAGAATCATATCAGACTTGTACCAATATATATAATGCATGAACTATGTACAGAAAATACTGTAGAAAAAATAATAACTACATATGAACAAGTAGTAGAACAAGGCGAAGAAGGTCTTGTTATCGATATAGCTAATGCTTCATATATAAGATCTAAAGGTACTAGTATGTATAAGTTAAAACCAGAAGTTACTGGCGATTTTAAAGTAGTAGACTTAGCACAAGGTAAAGAAAATAGTAAGTTTAAAGACGCTTTAGGAGCATTTATCGTAGAGTACAAAAACAATACTGTAAACGTTGGCTCTGGAATACCTGATGCTTTACGTGAAGAAGTATGGAACAACAAAGAGTTTTATCTTAATAAGCTAATAGAAGTAGTATACTTTGGTGAAACACAGGATGAGAAAACTGGATTACCAAGTATGAGACTGCCAAGATTTAAGAGATTAAGACACGATAAAAATCCAAATGATATATCTTATGATTAAGGAGGAATATATGTATAAAAATTGTGAATTTGAAGGTAGATGTGAAAACGAAGATATAGATTGTGAATACTGTCAATATAATGATGACGCAGTATTGCAAGACTTCTTCAGATGGAACGGTGAGGATGAAGAACCAACTCAAGAAGAATTGGATGATGCTATACGTCACTAGGAGGCTATTATGAGAAAAGGAGTGAAAGAATTATTTGTTAATAGCAAATATAGATTAACACACAAAAGAGGAACGTTCTGTTTAGTTAATCTAATAACAGAACAAACGTATTTCCTACAATTTAGCTTTAAAGAGCCATGGCTATTACCTAAATCAGATATAGTATGCAATAACATAAAGTTATATGGTTGGCTATTTTTTTATGTAGGACATAAAGTAATATTATAAGGAGGGATTAAATGTTTGGTTTGTCTAAAAAAGATAAAAAATCAGAAGAAACTGTAGATTTAAAAACAAGAGAAGAAGAAAAACTTACTGAAGAATCAGTGGAAAAGAGAAATAAAGCTGCAAAAATAGCAGAAATGCTAGAAGAAAGTGACGAAAAGCTAGAAAAATGGATAGAAGTAGAAGGCTATAAAGGTATGGATAAAGATATGAAAGGTCATTATAATTTCCAATACGAAATAGGCAAAACATATGTAATAGAAGATCCTAGTTCCGTCAAAGCTTGCGAATACGGATATCATTTCTCATTAAACTTAAAGGATGTATTTGATTATTATAACCTAATTAATAACAATAGATTCTTTAAAGTAAAAGCACTAGTAAGAAAAAGCGATTACGAAGAGTATGGTAAAGTAGAATCTGGCTATGTATTTGTTACTACAGTAAATAAATTAGCAGCTAAACAAATTACAATATTAAAAGAGCTATCAGATGAAGAAATGTGTAAAGAAATAAAAAGTATTTATAAAGATAGGATAATAGATAAATTAAAAGTAACAGATATGCCAGAAGTTTATGATAAAGGAATAATGCAAACTTTAGCTAATAAATGTTCTCGCGAATTACAAGATAAAATGAATTTTAGCGAATCATTTGTATATCTTTTAACAAAAAATTTAGATCCCAAAGAATCATTGAATCTATTAAGTTCAGCATTATTGTTAAGCGATGAAATGAAAGACAGAGATTTGTTAATATTAGCTATAACAGAAGAAAAAGAACGTATTATAATGCTTAGAAGATAAGGAGGAAACAATTATTATGAGTATGAAAGAATGGGCAGAAAGAGAAATAGAATTATTAAAAGAAGCTAATAAACCTGACGAAGGAGAATGCTTTGACTACGTAGGAGGATGCTGTGATAGTGCATTAAAAGCATTCGAAGTGTTATTAGATGATGAACATAGTGGTTTATCTATACAAATAACAAAAATGATACTTGATAAATTAATCGATGGCAAGGCTTTAACTCCTATAGAAGACGTACCTGAATCATGGAACTATGTAGGTTGTTATGACGAAGAAGAAGAAGCCGCTGGTATAAGAAGATATCAATGCAAAAGAATGAGTTCATTATTTAAAGTAGAATATCCAGACGGCACTGTTGTTTATAATGACGTAGATAGAGATTGTGGAGTAAATCTTAACAATCCAGATGTGGTATTTGGTAGTGGAGCAGTAAGCAGAATAATAAATGAAATGTTCCCAATAACTATGCCATATACTCCACCAGCTAAACCTTATAAAGTATATACAGAAGATTTCTTATCTAATAAAGATAATGGAGATTTTGATACAGAAGGATTCTTCTATGTAGAAACACCAGATGGTGAAAAAATAGAAATAAATAAATTCTATCATTATCCAGCTAGAGGAGAAAAAATAGAAATAACAAGAGAAAAATACGAAGCAATGAAAGCAAATAGAGCAGACAAACCAATAGCAGAGGATTAAGATTATCATAATCTAATATATTAATATTAAATAATGCATGTAGGAGGAATACTATGAAACAACTAACAATACTACTAGATTGTGATGATACTATAAGTACATTCATGGAAACTTGTATTAATAAATACAATGAAATATATGGCACTAATCATTCTATAAATGAAATAAACGGTTGGTATGTCGATGGTATATTCGAGCATGGTCTATGGTCTATATTTGACAAAACAGATGTCCTACAACATATGCCAATTAAAGATGGCGCATTAGACACTATAAAGAAATGGCACGATATGGGACATAAAATAGTAATAGTAACAGGAGTTACTAGTACAAAAGCTTATGAAGATAAAATAAGATGGGTCAAATTAATAGGACTAGAACCATATATATACGACGTGATACCTACACGACATAAAGAATTAATCAATGGTGATATCTTTATAGACGATAATCCTGTATATCTCCAAGAATGGCAAGAAATATGCGGTAACGCAAATAAATTATGTCTATTAATGACAGCTCAACATAATAAAGATAAGACATACGATAATTTTATTAGAGTTGATAACTGGAAAGAAATAGACAATATATTAAATATTTTAATGTTGGTGGTGATATAAATGTATGGTATATTAAAAACTTTAGACAAACAAATATCTAAATTAATGGCAATAAAATTATACAGCTAAAGAGGTGATTTGATGCTGCTAATTGCAAATAGAGAAACCAGAGATGAGCTTAAAGCTTATATAAAAGATATAGAAGATAAAGACGAAATAGTTCATATACTAAAATGGAAAGATGGAACTAGAATGTCAGACTTTATAAAGCAACACAATGTTAATAATGAGCAATTAAGATGCATAACAGATGAAGAAGCCAAAATAGAATTATACGGCGAAAATATGTTAATAGAATCTGCTACTGCAAATGCTCTATTATATTTAACACTAACAGAATTTAAAGACAGCCTATTGATTTAGGCTGTCTTTTCTATTTGAATTTATTATTTTGAATACTAACAGTAGAATTTTTTATGAAAACTGTTACGTGTTATATTATAATAAATATATAGATACTTATATTGAGGAGCAGAATTATGAATAATTTATACAACATATTAAGAAGCAGTGATAATCCACTAGAAACTGCTAGACAATTGGTTGCACCAATTTGTAAGGACAAGTTGAACAACCATATCATTAATTGTAATGAATGTGATTTTTTGCATTCAGGCAAAAACATTTGTTATGGTAATCCAAATGCTAATATATTAATAATAGCAGGGAATGCCACAGATGTAAAAGAAGAACAAGATTATCTTGAGTCTATTATCGATAACTCTTCAATAAATAAAAGCGACATATTTGTAGTACATTCAGTAAATTGTATATGCAAAAGAAAATCAGGAGACAGCTTAGTATCACGAGATCCTGCGTTAGCAGAACTTAATAACTGTTTACCTTTCGTAAAATATGCAATACAATTTGTTAGACCTAGAATCATAATATCAATGGGTGCAACAGCACTTAATCAGTTCTATCCTCAATATAAATTTTTAGACTACATAGGTGAAACTGTTAGTTATGACGGAATAAAAGCTATAATAACATATAGCGTTAATGATTTATTTATATTAAGTGAAAGAATTGATTCTGAAAAAGTTGAAGAGCTAGTATATCAGACAATAGATAGTTTTAGTGAAGCACAAAACTATATTAATATAATTAAATAAAGGAGAGAGATAATATGGCAGGAAATTTTATGAGTAAACCAATAGGTGCTAAACCAGTCGTTCCTAAAAAAACTGGAGGAATTAAAAAACCAATACTTAAAGGGAAACCTAAAGTTCATCATACAGAAGCTAAACCTATAGAAGAAGCTCCTACTTTTAAAGAAGTAACAGAAGAATTAGCACAAAACTTAGAAGAATCTTTTGAAAGAATGAAAGAACAAGTAGCTCAACAAACTTCAGAACCAATGGTTGGACAATGTCCACCACCAGGTGTAAAAGAAAGTTTGGAAAAAGAAGTAAAAATAGAAGTCGAAGAAGTAGAAGTACCAGTTGCTGATCCTGAAGATGATGACAAATTTGAAGATAAAGCAATGGAAGAAATGGAAAAAGAAGTTAACGAAGAAGTTGAAGAAGAAAAACCTAAAACTAAAAAGAGAACTAGAAAGAAAGCTAAAAAGGAATCTTCAGATACTACTATAGTAATAGACTCTGAACCATTAAGCGTAGAAGAATATAAAGATTATATGGCAGAAATAATCCGTCCTTCTATACAAGAATGGGAAGATGAAAAAGAAGAAGTAAAAGATAAAATGAGCACTCTTAACCTTGACCCTAATATGAATCCTAAAGAAATAAGAGAATTATTAGCTGGTTTAACAGATATGCATAAAGAAATGCAAGATAGATTAGATGAAGCTAAAGTTAATCTAGATAATACTGTTGAATTAATTAAGAGTGTAGAAATAAAAGCTACTGCTGAAGGTGCTAATGCTGAAGAAAGAAAATTAAAAGCATTAATAGCAAAAGAAAACTATGTTAAAGAAGGAGAAACTCATAGCGTTAACTTAACTGTATTCAAACAATTGTTAAACGAAAGAGTTTTATTCTATAACAGCCAAATCAATACTTTAGAATATAATAAATTCTTAGTAATGACATTCCAAAAGGTTTGTAGTACAGAAAATAAAGGATTTTAAGGAGGAGCAAAATGACAGAATTCAAACCGCTATCAATAGATAATAAAACTAGATTAAAATTAGGTAAACCATTAGACCCAGCTTTGATAAAACAAAAACCATCAGGAAATAGTACTGTAGATTATATAGCTGGTTCTACATGTGTAGATATGCTGAATGAAATATTTGGTCATATGTGGTCATTCGAAATAACAAAAGAATGGATACAAGAAGGATTTGATCAAATACAAAGAGAAAATAGAAAATATCCATTTAAACCAGATGATCCATTTGTAGAAGTAGATGCTGCTGGTAAATTTAAAAGAATACCACAAGGCCCTACTGCATGGTGTGAAGTTAAATTAACAGTATATGTACAAGGACCTAATGGAGATGTATTCCCTATAACTAAAATGGCTTGTGGTTCACAAGCTATAACAGGTAATCAATCATTACAAGCTAATACTGGCTTTAAAGGAGCTCAAACAGACGGTATGAAGAAAGCCGCTTCATTATTAGGTATAGCTCAAGAATTATACAGAGATGATGAAGAAAAAGCCCTATTCGTCAATAAATATGATGAAATGATGCCTGTAGTATGGACAGAAGATGTTATAAAGAAACATGAAACAGAATGGAATACTGTACTTAAAGTAACAGAAGATTATGGTTGGAACATAAAAGACGATCTAGGATATTATGTATATCAAGTAACTAATGGCTACACAAGTGATTTATATAAAATGCCAGAAGGTTGTCTAACAGATTTATTAAATACTATAACAAGCGACGACGAATAGGAGGGGTTATATGTCTTTAATATTTCATGATAATCAAGTAACATGCCCAGAATGTGGTTCACATCTATTTAAAGAAGAAACGACTTATGCTTTAATAGAAAAGAAAGATCGTTTCGGAAACAAATATTATGATGTTGACGATACAGCATATAGTATAGCATGTGCCAATTGTAAACATATAATATCAATAAGTCAAAAATCTATAATAAATAAAGAAAGATAATAAATTAAAAAGGCTAGATAGAAATTGCCCATATGAATTATGGGCAAAAGCCTTTTGTAAATATACAATAGAAAGGTAGGTGAAAACGCCGATGAGAAAATTAGAACCAAGTGAAGGATTAAGAGTTTTTGATATAAAACTTAAAGCAACTACAGCAGGACCATCTCCAGATAATAATCAAAGAGTTGAACTATTCCTATTAGGTTGTAACAAAGCAATGTGTGGAAATGCATGTAAAAATTGTTTCAATTCTATAACATGGAATGCTGGTAAAGCTGAATTTTCTTGGGATCCTATTGAAGTAGCTGAAAGAATTAACATTATGGCTCCTAATAAATATATAACTATCGGCGGAGGGTGAGCCAACAGACCAAATAGATAATTTAATAATACTATGCAAAGAATTAAAAACTAAATATAATTTCAATATAATGGTTTATACTTGGCGTGATCTTGCAAAAGCACGTAAAGGTTATATAACAAAAGATATGTCCGATAACAACAATAAATATCCTATATCTACTAAGAAGATAGACGAGTTATTAAAATATATAGATATTGTAGTAGACGGTGAATTTGATCCAGAACAATGCTTATATAATGAAGAAGCAGAAGACGGATTCTTTAGTTCTATAGGAAGTGGTAATCAGAAAATTTGGAATGTACATGATATGAATTTTGAATACATGAAAAACCTAAATGAATTATATTTAGATGAAAACGATACTTTGATATTTTTAAATAAAAAGGAGGACTAATATGTATTCAAAACATATAAGAGGTAATGACACTGTTTTAATATTAGACGATCCTTTAGTTGTTAACGACAGCGAAGGAACAAGTACAATAACAGAATTTAATTTAAATGCATTAAATAATTTTGAAGAAGAAATATATTATACAATAAATTATGTAAAACTAATGGGAACTGCTGGAGTTAATTTTCATTCTAATATAAGAAACGAAATGATGAAAATTAAAATAAGTTATGACAATGAATCTGATCAAATCGAGCTTAAAATAACATACAATTTATCTGGTAACGGAAATGCTACAAAAAGATGCATATTAGACGAAGAACGTTTTATTTCAGAAGTTATCGACGAAATGATTTTAGCAAATAATAAATATATTTATAGTATTCCAATAATTAAAGAAATAGCAGAAAGAACAAAAGAAGAAGTATTCTTTAATTATATTAACGACGATGCATTTGTTGTTAATGAACAAACAATAAATACTACTATAAAATGCTTATCTAGAGAAGACGGTAGTTGCATAGCTACAGCTAATCGTTTCATGTATATTCCAGAAGATGATTCAATAATATTATGTGAAACAATAGAATCTACAGATTTAATAGATCATGAATATGTAGATTTAAGAATAATCAGCGATAACTATGCAGTAACAATAGAAAGAGCAAGTTTGGCATCACGTAGTAAAGGTAAGGTTAAATATGTGTGTTTGGTAGTAAGAAATGCTACAATAACTATAGAGCCTACATCTGATGAATTCACAAGATTTGACAATATGGAATTAAGATTGCCGACTATAGAAGATTATCTAGAAAATAAATCAATAGAAGATCTTGCAAATACATTATATGATTATAACAATCAAGATAAAATCAACTTATACTATAAAGTGAATAATTTTATAGATATAATATTAATAAATATAAATGCTTATTTATTATAAAAAGGAGGGATAAGTTTATGTTTGAGCAACAATTAACAGAATTGCTTAATATAAAGAAAGATTGTATCTGGGTAAAAACAGAACAAGAGAAAGAAGTAGTACCAGCTATATTCAATGTGCTAACTAAAAACTATTTTAATCATATATATGTTTGGAGTTTTCTAACTAATTTACAAGAAGTAAAAATAGAAAATAATAATTTCACAAAGACAGATATACCTAATACACAAGGACCAGCATTTTTAAGATATTATAATTCATTACAAACAGATCCTGACTTAAAATTAGAAGAACATGCAATAGTCTTAAGAGATTATGATTTGCAGTTTGAAAATCCATCTTATATAAGATTATTAAGAGAAATGGTTGAAGTTAGAAATGAAAAGTATGTCCCATTGATATTCGTATCAGAAGGATATAATCCACCATCTAAACTAGCACATCTATTTACTGTTGTAGAATATAAAAATCCTACAGAAGAAGAATTAATGCAACTTCTAGCAGATTATGAAATAGCTAGAGAAGTAAATATAGACAACAAAGAAGAAGTAGCTAAAAAGATGTTAGGATTTAGTAGAAGTGAAATAATCGAAGCACTTGATTTATCATTCTATAAATATGGAGAAATTAATCTCAAAATACTTAACGATAAAAAAATGGAAATGATAAATAAATCTGATGTAATAGATTATTCTATACCTACTAAAACTATGGCAGATATAGGAGGTAACCATAACTTCAAAAAATGGTTTGAAGAGATAAAAATCTGTATGGATCCAGATGCTAGACAATATGGCGTTGAAATGCCTAAAGGATATTTAGCACTAGGTATAGCAGGTTGTTCTAAATCATTAATGGCAGAAGTTATAGCTAATGAATTAGATGTGCCATTCCTAAAATTAAATATGTCTAAAATATTATCTAAATTTGTTGGAGAATCAGAAAGGAAAATCGAACAAGCTGTCGAATTAATAAATGCATCAGCACCATGTGTTTTATTAATAGATGAAGTAGAAAAGAACTTGGGAGGTAAATAATTAAATCGTTCATTCACGGTAATATCTTGATAAATAAGTATATTAGGGACGTGATATATAATGATAGTCAAATGTAATTATTGTAATAAAGAGTTTAAAATTACTATTACAAGATACAATGAAAGCAAAAATAAAGTATTTCATTGCTGTAGAGAACATGCTAAATTAGCAAAACAAGAAGGCAAAGTAAAATACAGTAAAGAAGTTTCGCTTATTTGTCAACATTGTAATAAAGAATTTAAACTTAAAGAATCATATTATAAGAAACAAAGTAAACGCGGACAAATTCCAAAATACTGTTCTACAGAATGTAGAATAGCAGAGCAACGTAAAAATAAAGAATTTGTTAAATGTAATAATTGCGGAAAAGAAATGCTAGCTGTCAAAAATAAGCATAATCTACATTTCTGTAATGAAAAATGCAGAATTGAATATGCAAAAAAAGAAACTCAAATTATAATATGCGATAACTGTAATAAAGAATTTGAGAAAAATAAATATGCATATAATAGAGCTAAAAAGCATTTTTGCAGCAAAGAATGCTACGATGAATATAGAGCTAATAAGAAAGAAACTTATAAAGAGATTTCGCATTATTTACGCACGCATGAAAAACATGATGAATGGAGAGCAAAGGTCTTTAAAAGAGATAAATATGAATGTTCCAAATGTGGAACAAAAAAGAACTTACATGCTCACCACATAAATCAATTATATGATATATGTGATAAATACGATATGAATATAGATAAGATATTAAATTCGAAAGAATTTAATGATATTGATAACGGAATCACATTATGTCAAGACTGTCACGCTCTTGAACATCCATTTATTTCAAGAGATGAAAAAGGACGATTTATTAGCCGCTCTGGGCCAAAGTCTACAGAAGACCCAGAGTGATTAGAAGGGAATTAAAAGCTGGAAAGCGGGTAATGTCCGTAATCAGAGACCGAAGGCGTTCATAAAGAACTAAGCTATATAAAACTATTATTAATAGTGGAAGTTAGTGATACTGGTAACAGTAGTCAGGCGCAACGCATAGTAGATGATACCTATACAGCTGATATAGGAGTATAATTCTACCACGAGGCCCTTCTTTGGTGTAGACTAGTAATTCCAAAAAAAGCTATGCTGGACTGCTCATGAATTAACATGAGATAATGGGTATAATGCCCCAGAAATTAGGATAAAAAGCCTAATGATAACAATTCGTATGCAAGTTCAAATGCTTCAGACAGTGGTACTCTATCAAGAGTATTTGGTAAAGTCTTAGATATGTTAGTTAATAATGATAAAGGTATCTTTACTGTTATGACTTCTAATAATGTAAAAGACTTACCACCAGAATTAACTAGAGCTGGTAGATTAGACGCTATTTGGTATTTCTCTTTACCAAATGAAGAAGAAAGACAAGAAATATTAGCAGTACACTTCAAGAAGAGAGAACAAAAAGTGCCAGAACCAATTGTTAGAGAAATTGCTAAAGAAACTCAAGGATATACTGGTGCTGAATTAGAACAAATAGTTAAATCCGCTATAAAGAAAGCCTATGTAAGAAAAGCTAAAAATATAGACAATGAGTTTGAAATAACTAAGAAAGACTTAATAGAATCTAAAAAAGAAGTAATACCAATAAGCAAGTCATCTAAAGAAAAGATAACAGCTTTAGAACAATGGGCTAAAGGTAGAGCATTATTTGCCAATGAAAAAACTGGCAATAGCAAAAAAATAGAATTAGACAATATAGATATAGACAACTTTGAATTTTAATATCTTATATACTAAGAAGGAGGGGTAGTCATGGATAAAATAACTTTAGATATGGATTTTGGAAATGATTTAGAACAAAATGAGGACATAGAAATACCTAAAGCAGAAAAAACAAAGGATGAAAAGAGAGAATATTTAACAGACTTAATCAAAGAAGGATTAGGTCAATGCGAAGAAAATGCTAAAAATCTATCTAAATTAATAGAAGATATAGAACCATTTTTAGGCACTGGTATAACTCCAGAAATAATAGGAGTTATGCAATATCTTCAAGGCATATTTGAAAGCAATATACCTAGCTTATTAAGAGGAAATTATGATGAATTAATTCCTGAAGAAATGGATGGACATGAGCTAGAAGCAGGACTTTTAATAGATTTACTTAAAAGTGTTAGAAAAGACTTGCTTAAAAAAATAGAAGATAAAAGAAATAAATAATTTTAAAGGAGGACAATAATATGTCAGTATGGAAAAAAATAGAAAGTAAAGTAATGGATAAAAACGTAAGTAGATCAATTTTAGCTAAAGCTTTAGAAAAAATGAATATAACTTTAGATGATTCTGTAAAAACAATATCTAATGCTTATGGTAGCGATACTTGTGATGCTGCTTTAATAAACAAAGCTAACCCATCTAGAGTATCTTTAGGTGTTAAATTTAATGCTCAAGGTGGCGTTGAATTAGTTGGAGATATATGGGGAACAGGCTTAGGTAATGATGGCGGTCAAGAAGGTTTACTTGACAGAATAGCTCATCATTATCAAGTTGAAAATATAACAGAACAACTTTCAATGTCTAACTGGTGTATAGAATCTACTGTTGATAAAAACGGTAAAACAATAATGGAAGTAGTTCAATACTAATCTAATAGCCCACAGAAATGTGGGCTCAATAATTTAATTTTAGGAGGAATGAAAATGAAAAGAGTTAGAATAACAATAGACGAAAAAGGAAATTACGATATGGATTTATTAGAAGGATTCAGTGGTATGAGTTGCTCTCAAAAAGCTAAAGAGCTTCAACTATTAATAGGTGGAGATAGCGTTGAAGAAACTAAGAAACCAGAATATTTTGATCCAGAAGGAGATAACTTCGACGAAATATTTATAAAATAAGGAGCGTAACATTATGAATGAAATAAGAGATGATAACGTAATCGTTACAATAAAATGGACATACGAAGATCTTGAAAATGCTTTAAAAGATAGAGGTTATGAACCTACTGGTGACAATATAGAGACTTTGCTAAGCAATAAATTAGCTAGTAGACTAGAAGATGAATCCATAGAAAAAGGTTGGGACATAATTGACTATATATTTTGTATATCAGAAGATCAGCTTGAATAACATTTAAAATATTTTTTTATGTAAATTACAACAATTACAGCAAGAACAGGTAATAACATAAAAAAGGATGTGATATTTATGTTATTATCAATAGACAAAATTAAAGAATTATATAATGAATATCTTACTACAGATAAAAGTTTATCTACTATAGCTAAAGAAAATAATATTAACAGGGTATATATGACTGATTTATTTAAAAAATATTGTGGGTACGATGGTGCAATTAAAAAGCCTAGGAAACATAGTAAAATAGTAAATGATGAAATAGCAGACAAGTATTACAATGAATACTTGTCTGCTGGTATATCTCAATCTAAATTCTCTAAAAGAGAAGGAATATGTAGGCAAGTATTATCAGAAAAATTTAAAGAAAAACACCCAGAAATAGAAACATTAAAACTCCCTTCTAAATATAATATAAACAGTAATTCTTTTAATGAATTAAATAAAGATTCTGCATATTGGTTAGGAATAATGCTAACTGATGGATACGTAGATAAAGATTATTATAGTTTTGAATTATGTTTAAAAGATAAAGAACATATAGAAAAATTTAAAAAATTTTTACAGAGTGAGCACAAAATAAGTAAAAAGAGAGTACATATAAATAATAAAATATGTACTGCTTGGCGTGTATCTATAAAAGACCGTAAAATATGCGAAGATTTGAAAAGATTAAACTGTACAAATAATAAATCATTTGATGTAAGGCTTCCTATTATAGATGATGAATATTATTCTGATTTAATACGTGGAATTTTTGATGGAGATGGTAGCGTATCTTCTAATAAAAATATTGTCTTTTGTAGTGCGAATAAAGATTTCTTACAAGATATAATAAATATATTAAATAAAAATAATATTAAAACAGGGAAAATAACACAGAGTAGAAAATTATATAATGTAAGAATTAGTACAAAAAACAACAATTTAAATAGATTCTTTAATTTTATGTATAAAGAATCAGATGAATCTAATAGATTAAATAGAAAGTATGAAAAATTTAAAAATTTATTAAAGAGGGGAGATAGGTAGCATGTTTAATACAGACAATATATTGACAGGGTTAAATGAAGGACAACAAAAAGCAGTAAAACATATCAATGGTCCAGCTCTAACTACTGCTACTGCAGGTGCCAGGTAAAACTAGAGTCATAATAGCAAGAGCTCAATATATGATAGCTAGTGGAATCGATCCATCTAATATATTATTAACTACTTTTACTAATAAAGCAGCCAATGAAATGAAAGAAAGAATAGTTTCTATAGTTGGCGATAGAGGTAAAAGAATAACAGTCGGTACTTTTCATAGTATTTGTAATAGAATATTAAGACAACATGGACATCATCTTAACTATGAAAAGACTTTTACAATATTAGATGAAGAAGAAACAGATAAGATAATGAAGAAAATAGGCAAAAAGTATGACATAGAATTTGCTATGCTAAAAACATATATATCTGATTGTAAATTACACTGTAAATTAACTAATCAAGCTTATAAAGAAGCTGCAAATGATACAGAAAGAAAATTAGCAGATGGCTATTCAGAATATCAAACTGAATTAAAGAGAAATCAAAGTATGGATTTTGATGATTTGTTACTACAAACAGTTGTTTTATTAGAAAACTATCCAAAAGTCAAAAAAGCAATAAACAACAAATGGAAATATATATCAGCTGACGAAAATCAAGATAGTTCACAACTAGATTGTAGATTAATCTACTTATTATCAGGAAATAACCATAACGTATTTTTCGTAGGAGATGACTATCAATCAATATATGGCTTTAGAGGCGCAGATTTAGACGTTATGCTTAATTTAAGAAGTTTGTATCCAGAGCTTAAAATGTACAATTTAGGCGTAAATTACAGAAGTACTGAAACTATCGTAAATGCGGGAAAATCAATAATCCGTCATAATAAGAAACAAATCGAAAAATCCGTAGAATGCGGTAGAGGCATAAAAGGCGCTCCAATCGTAATTACTAAATGTACCAACCAAAAAGACGAAGCTAGAAAAATCGTAGCATACATCAAAATGCTACATGGTAAAAAAGGGCTAAAATATAGCGATATAGCCATTCTAAACAGAATGAGCTATTTATCAAGATCTGTCGAAGAAGCACTTATGCGTGCTAGAATCAAATATACGCTAATTGGCGGAACTCCATTTTTCTGTAGAATGGAAGTTCAAGACATTTTAGCATATGCACGTTTAACAGTAAATGAACATGATTTTCTAGCATTTAAGAGAACTATTGCCATACCAAAAAGAGGCGTTGGCGATAAAACTATAGATAACATAGATGAGTTCGCACGCGAATATCCTGGTGGAGCAATATCTATAAGAAAAGCTTTAGACGACCCTAATTTACCAGTCAAAGGTAAAGCTAAAACTGGTATTAAAGAATATAACAAATTTCTTAAAAAACTTGATTCTAAAAAGACTGAATTATCTTCTAAAGACTTTATAGAATATATAATCAAAGAAACTGATTATTTACAATATTTAAAAGAAAACTATAAAGACACTTATCAAGAAAGATTATTAAATCTACAAGAATTAGCTAATGTAGCAGAAGAGTACAATAGCATAGAAGAACTATTAATTGAATCTTCTTTATATAGAGAAGATATAGACGAAAACGAAGATGCTGTACAAATCATGACTATACACAAATCTAAAGGTTTAGAGTTCCCTGCAGTTATAATGACAAATATGTGCGAAGGTACATGTCCTCATTATAAATCTATAGACGATCCTAAACAATTAGAAGAAGAAAGAAGATTAACTTTTGTAGGTATCACAAGAGCGGAAGATTATTTATTTATGACTTATCCGCAACAACAAAAAATACAAGGTAAAACACAATTTGTAAGACCTTCTAGATTTTTAAACGAGATAGACCAATCTTTAGTTTATAGAAATTAAAAAAGTGATGTCAGTTGACCAAAAAAATCGAGTTTTGTTTGTGGCGAAAAATTGAGAGAATTTTTTTAAAATTTGAATCTAAAGGTAGGTAAGAAAATGTCAAAAAATTTAATCAAAAATAAGAAACTTAAACCAAGGAAGAATATATGGGATAACATGGGCTCAACTATGAAGTTGCAGCCCTTTCCATATCAAAAAGAAGCTATCTATCATGCTATTCATAATCCTAACACGCTTATGATATTACCTGTCGGTAGTGGAAAGACTCCTATAGCTATAGGCATTTTTTTAGAACTCCGCAATCAGGGTTTAACAGATAAGCCAGGAATAATATGCGTCAAAGCTTCACTTAAATATCAATGGGTTGAAGAGGTTAAAAAGTTTTCTGACTTAAGAGTTAAAGCTATTGAGACTCCATCTAAGGCACGTGGCAAAAAGTTCGATGAACAATTCGAAGATACAGATTTATATGTACTTAATTATGAAACATTTAAAAATGAAAAAGTGAGCAGTAAGTTATTAGAGAAAGGTTCAGAAGTAATCATCTTAGATGAAATACATTATATTGGAGATTACAAAAGAAATAAATCTAAAGCTCTGTATTGCTTCAATCATTTGCCTTATAAGTTTGGCCTTACAGCTACGCCTATCACAAAGAATCCAGAGAATATATACAGTATATTTAAAATGATTAAGCCTGAACTGTTTCCTACTCATGGTAAGTTCGCTAGTAATTATTTAAAATATAGAAGCTATGGTCAAGTATCTGGATTAAAGAATGAAAAACACTTATTCAATACTCTTAAGCCATATATCTTTGTTAAAGACGGAGAGGAAATTTACAAACAACTTCCAGAACTAATTGTTAATAAAATGTACTGTGAAATGCCTAAACCAATGGTTGAAACAAATGGAAGAATAATGGAACGTCTAGACGAAATCAATGAACAAATAAATGACTACGAATATCGTATTAAAGACAAGTCTAAGCTTGAATTTGATGAGAAATATAATAAGTTAGTCACTCAGAAATTAATGCATCAAACATTTGCTCAAGAGTTAGTAGACGATCCAAGGCTATTAGCACTTAGTGATAGCGAAGCAGCTAAAGAATATATGTGTAACAGTAGCTGTCCTAAGTTAGATATACTATTAAGTCTAGTAACAGATATAATAAGCTCAGGAGAAAAAGTATGTATCTTTACTAAATATGAACGTATGCAGCAACTATTAGTTGAAGAAATTCAAAAACAAATGGTTGTAAAGATTGCATTAGTCAATGGTTCTATGAATAGTAAAGAAAGACATAGACAAATTAATGAGCTCTTTGCTGGTGACCATGATATATTAATAGCAACTAATGCTATGACAGAAGGAATAAGTTTATCATGGTGTAAATATTTAATAGAATATGACTTAGCTGAAAGCTACGCATTACAAACTCAAAGACATGGTAGAATACGTCGTGCTAATAGTATAAGTAGAACATCCTATGTATATCAAATCCTTGTAAGAGATAGTTGGGATGAAATACAAGAAAAAATAATAATCAAGAAGCAAAAGTATGATGAACAAATTAAAAATATTAAATAAAAGGAGATGGGAATATGTTCAATACTGAGGATTTTATAAAAGACTTAAATGAAAGCATATCTAAAATGGAAGCTGAAGAATTAAATATTAACGTAACTGGCGATGAAAAATCTGACAGAGAAATGATACAAAACCCTCAACAAGCTAATTATTTTTGTAAAGTAGTAAATGAGTTAAGAGAAGAAAGAGCTAAGACTGAGGAATTAATCAATCAAGAACTTGAAAGAGTTCAAAGAGAATATGAAGCATATAAAACAAGAGAATTTAATAGAATAGATGGTCAAATACAATACTTCTCAGGACTATTAGAATCATATGCTACTAAAGAGTTACAAAACAGCAAGAAACGTTCTATAAAATTACCTCATGGTACATTATCTATAAAGAAACAACAAGATAAATATGACTATGATGAAGAGGCAATATTAGAATGTTTAAAGAAAAATAAACAAGATAAATTTATCAAGGTTCAAACTGTAGAAACTGTCAACAAGAAAGATCTTAAGAAAGAAGGATTTAGTCATAACGGTAAATTATATCTAGACAATATAGAAGTTAAAGGAGTAGTCATAACAGCACAACCAGATAAGTTCGAAGTTAAATAAGAGGTGAGAATATGATCTACGAAAGAGAGTTCATAAATACAGTTAAAAATGCTACTGATATGTTAGAGCTAGCTAATGAATACACAAGTATGAAAAAGGCTAGCCCTAATACTTGGCAAGGACAATGTCCACATCCTAAACATAGAGACAGTACTCCTTCATTTACTGTATTTACTGATACAAATACCTGGGCCTGCTTTGGTTGTAATCAAGACAATCAATATGGCTCAGATTGTATAGCATTTATACAATGGATAACCGAAGGAGAATATTCGTGGCAAGATGCTCTATTATGTTTAGCTAATAGAGCAAATATACCTATACCAGACGACAAGAATCAAGCTAAATATGATAAAAATCTTAAAATGTCTAATAAATATCATAAAGATTTAACATCAGAAGCTATGGAATATCTCGAGTCCAGAGGAATAACATCTAAAGAGATAGAGAAATGGCACATAGGATATGACAAGGAGACAAATAGAATAGTATTTCCGTTATATTCTAAGTTCAATCAAGTCGTCGGCTTTAATAAAAGACTATTAGATACTAGAACTAAAGGCGTAAATAATAAGTATATAAACTCTAAGAACTCAGAAATATTTAATAAATCAACATTTCTTTATGGTATTCATTATATAAAACAAGAAGTTAACTATATTATTATTACAGAAGGAAGCATGGATGTTATCCTTGCAACTAAATATGGTTTGCAGAATGTAGTATGTACTTTAGGTACAAGTCTATCTCAACAACATGTAGAAATTATAAAGAGAATGAATAAAATTCCTATAATTATCTATGACGGAGATGATAAAGGAAGATATGCTACACAGAAAGCTGCTAGCCTATTTATGGAGAATGATATGTATTGTAAAGTCGTTAACTTACCAGAGGGATTCGATCTAGCAGACATATCACTTCAAACAAAAAATAAATTAGTAAAATATATAAACGATAATACCTATACTTATGGTTATTCAAAGATAAATGAGTTAATAAAAGATTACAGTAAAAAGCTATATGAACTACAACTTGATTATTCTATGGAGGCCAAAAAGATATTAGAAAGAATACCAAATAACGAAAGAGATGTGTTAGAAAGTTATCTTAAATATAGTATGGGTATGATAAAGGAGGATTAGTATGTTGATATTTCCAGGACAAGACAAAGGTGTATATGAATTGTTTCCTGAACTTAAAAACGAAACAGCAGAAGACTTTTTTGACTTTTTTGTAGTAGATGACTTACGAGAACTAATAGTTGGATGCTTAGATAAATTCGGTAAGAAGCTTACAGAAAAGGATAGAAAATTATGCGAAATAGTATGTGACATGTTAATAAATAAAGGTGTATTAGGACCTGATGCACATAATGCATTAACAGATGAATTATTAATGGCAGCTATGCTTCGTGACTGTGAAGTAGATATCAATAAACCATCTACTTTAATAAGACCTAGAGACGTATTATTTGAAACCAATAAAGAACTAGGCAGTAAAGTACCAGAAGAAGAACTAGAAAAAGTAGCACAATGTATAGAAGCACAATTTGGAGAGCTAACTCCTATACCATTATTAAAAGGCACAGTAGGAAGCTTCCAACAATTATTTGCAGATGCATGCTTTATAATAGACAGATATATAGAGGTATAAACTATGATATGTAGTAACTGTATTAAAAAAGATGTGTGTAAACATAAAGAATATCTTGATATGTACAGTGGCTTAGAACTTAATAAATGTGAGTATAAAAAAGTAGAAGGTATACAACCTTCTACTTTATCTAACATATCTGTTTCACATTTTGAAGAACCGAAACAGCCGCGATTATCAAGAGAAGAAGTTAATGAAAAGATATTAGAACTTAGTAAACAACAAAATGAACCGCCAACATTAAGGGAAATGATAACTTGTGAAATATGTGGTGCAGTAGATTTTAAAGATCAAATGCATAAATGCTCTAAATGTGGTAACTGGGTATGTTCTAGTTGTTCATTAGAATTACCAACAATAGGTGTGGATCCTAATAAACCAATGGAAACAGAATTCTTATGTGATAATTGTTGGAGTCAAGAACAACAAGAATCAGAACCAGAACCAGATATAGAAATAGTAGAGGAGGACAACGATAGTAATGACGAATAAACTGAAAAAACCTACGATAGATGATTTAAAAAAACACCTTTTTAAATATAAAGATGCTACTATAATAGTAGGGAATGATGTTATATCAGATAAAGAAATGTTTTTACCTTATAGCGATGATAAACATTATAGTAGAAAATCTATGAAGAAAACGCCTAAAGAATTTTGGAACTTCTACGAAGAAAAGGTCTATAAAGAAGACGCTGATTCTCTTAATGAGAGTCAACAATTAATAGAAGGATTAATAGATTTAGGAATAGTAAAAACATTAGTCGATGACAATAGTGATGGAACATTTTCTAATTGTAATATAAGATACATACCATTACAAGGTAATTATAAAGTACTGAAATGTAACAAGTGCAAAAAAGAAATGATATATGATTCTAGTAAAATCGATATCAGTAGTAAACCTTTAACACATAATATGTACGAAGATACTGAATGCGATGGCACTATAGTTCCTACATTACCTTTTGCTAATAGTATAATGAATGCAGACTTAACAGAAGAATTGGAAGAAGCTATATTCAATTTAGATTCCGATGAACCTATGCATAGTCATACTTTAATATTTATAGGAGTTGATTTTGATAATAATATCATGCATTATATTGCAGATAAATTTAGTACTATAAAGAACAGCCCTCAATATAAAAACCAATATCCTGATGATACATATTATATAGTTATAGTATCTGACGGTGACGAATTACCTATAGTTGCTTATAATGCAGACTTTGGAACTGAAGATAAAATAGAAGATTCTTTGGGCAGACTATCTGAAGTTTTGAAATCTTAATACATATTTATGAAACTAATATAAAAGGAGATGTAAAATTATGGAAGGATTTGAATATATTATGTCTAAAAGTAATATAGAGGGAATAAATATAAATACTCTTGAAAAATTACTACAAAATGCAACATGTAATCAGTATTCAATTAAAAAAATAATAAATAGTTCGATAATAGCTTTTGATAGTAATAAAGGTAAGATATGTATGATAAATTGTGTCAAGAATTATTATAACTTACCAGATAGTACTGAATGCGTCAGTACACAAAAATGTTTATTTGGAGAATTTAAAGATTGTCCTTGTGACAAGTGCCATTTAAAAGCTATAGAACTATGGAAACAACAAAAAATAGAAAAGAAATAACAGGAGGACAACAACATGAACAAAACTGAATTAACTGTAACAATGGCAGACAAATTAAACAAACCTAAAAAAGAGGTAGAAGAATTTTTAAACGCATTCACAGATACTGTAACTGAAACATTACAAAATGGTGATAAAATACAAATAACAGGATTCGGTACATTCGAAATAAGAGAAAGAGCTGCAAGAAAAGGCAGAAACCCAAGAAACCCACAACAAGAAATAGAAGTACCAGCTACTGTAGCTCCAGTATTTAAAGCTGGTAAACCTTTTAAAGAAGCTGTTAAAAAAAGTAAATAGATAGAATATAAATAGAGGATTAACATCCTCTATTTATTTAATAGAATGGAGTATGTATATGGCAAAGAAGAAAAAGAAAAGCGCAATAGATTATAAAGATGTATTAGCCATTCCATTTTCACAAGTTAATGAATTCAATAATGGCTTTACTTATGCTAATAATAAAAATATTTATACCGAATTTAATGACGGGAAATTCATATCACATGATGGTCTAGACAAATGTATAGAAGTTACACAAATCATGCCATTTTTAATGATACGTAATGATAAAAACGAATTCTTAGTTATGAAACGCAGCGATGCTCCGATAAATAAACCATCTGATTTATACTCTGTAGGATTATATGATCATATATATCCTGAAGACGGCTATTCAGATAATTTATTTTCATCTTTAATAAGATTATTACATACTAATATAATCAAATATAAACCATTACCTTTTAAGCATGTAGGATTTGTTAAAGATGTAGGAGATAGCCACTTAGGCATAGTATTTGTACTCGATACTTTTGCATTTACTATGGAACCATGTAATAAAAAATATATGTATCAATGGTTTACTAAAGAACAATTGATAGACAATTATAGTAGATTTAAGCCATGGTCTCAACATATAATCAATTATATAATAGACGACAACAATGAGTTATAAGGAGGAAAACATATGAATCTTAATGATTGGTTGCCAAACAAGCTAGCGCACAGTACATGGCGTGACAAATATCAAAACAATGGTGAAACATTTGATGAATGGCTAGATCGTGTATCAAATGGCGATCCAGATTTAAAACAATTAATAGTAGATAAGAAATTTATATTCGGCGGTAGAATATTAGCCAATAGAGGACTTCAAGATCAAGGGACTAAAATAACATATTCAAATTGTTATGTATTAAAACCACCTGATGATAATATAGAAAGTATATATGATACTTGTGGTAAACTCGCTCGAACTTTTTCTTATGGAGGAGGAGTAGGCATAGACATATCTAATTTAAGACCCAATGGAGCTCCTGTTCATAATGCAGCTAAGACTACTACAGGTGCATGCAGTTTCATGGATACATTCGCTCAAGTAACTGATACTATAGGGCAAAAAGGTAGACGTGGAGCATTAATGTTGTCTATGGATATAAGTCATCCAGATATAGAAGAATTTATAGATAAGAAAACTAATACAGACAAAGTAACATCAGCTAATATATCAGTAAAAGTTACTGATGACTTTATGAATGCAGTAGTTACTAAACAAAAATATACTTGCTCTTACTTATTAGAAGACGGTTCATTAATAACTAAAGAAGTAGATGCAGACAAATTATTCGAAAAACTAGCAAAGAATAACTGGGATTATGCTGAACCTGGTATTCTTTATTGGGATAATATTAATAACAATAATTTATTATCTGAATATATTAAAGCAGGTGACTTTGCATATGCAGGAGTTAATCCATGTGCAGAAGAACCATTACCTGCAGGTGGAGCATGTAATCTAGGTGCAATAAATCTATCTAAATTTGTATTGGATCCTTATACAGAAACTGCAATCATAGATTATATGGAATTAGCTTGTACAATATATAAAGCAGTATACGCAATAAATGATTTATTAATAGAAGGCGCAGATCTTCATCCATTAGAAATGCAAAGAGAAAGCGTTAAGAAATATAGACAAATAGGCCTAGGAGTAATGGGATTTGCAGACATGCTAATCAAGTTAAGAATAACTTATGGCTCTGAAGAATCTATTAAAATAATAGATGAGTTAGGTAGTTTTATATTATATCATGCAATAATAGCATCTAATGATTACATGAAAGAAAAAGGATTAGAACCATTTTATGGTTATGATGCTGAAAAACTTAAAAGATCTAAACCAATTAGAAATCTATTAGAAAATATGGAATATAACGCTGACAAATTGTGCAAAGCATTAGAAGAAGGCTTATTCAATTCACAATTACTTACAATAGCACCAACAGGTTCAATAGCTGGTATGCTAGACACATCATATGGAGCAGAGCCTTTCTTCAGCTTAAAATATACTCGTAAAACTAAAAGTTTAAATGGAGGCGAAGAAGTAACATATCTAATAGATAATACACAAGCAGAAGAATATAAAGAACTACATGATTTATCAGTAAGTGATGAATTGCCAGGATTCTTTATAACAACTCATCAAATACCAGTAGAAAATAGAGTAAAAGTTCAAGCAACATGGCAAAAATATATAGACGCGTCAATATCTTCCACAGTTAATCTTCCTAAGAGTGCTACAGTAGAAGATGTTAAACAAGCATATATATATGCATGGCAACAAGGATGTAAAGGATTAACTATATATAGAGCAGGTTGTAAACGTGATGCTATTCTAACTGAAGCTTCTAAAGAAGAAGAAACAGAAGTTCCAGTATTTGAAATGAAGAATGAATCTGGTTTACAATTTGGAGACACTTTATTGATAGATAATAATGTACGTGGCGTATATCGTGAATTAACTACTGGATGCGGACACTTACATTGCAATTTCTATTTCGATCCAGATACAGGAGACTTAAGACAAGTATTCTTAGACAAAGGATCTAAAGGCGGTTGCTTATCTATGTTAAATGCTGTATCTAGACTATCTAGTTTATGTGCTAGAAAAGGAGCTCCAGCAGAAGAAATAGTAGATCAATTACTATCAGTAGTAGACTGTCCTGCTTACCAAGTTTCTAAACATGTTACTCATGCAACATCTAAAGGTTCATCTTGTGCTTCAGCAGTAGCATATGCATTATTAGATGCGCATAAAGAATTCTGCGAAGAATATGGTATCAATGAATACGAAGATGAAGACATGCCAGAACCAAAGAAAACAGTTAAACCCAAGATAACTAAAGAAAAGGTTAAAGAAAAAGCTGACTCTTTAGACGATTATTATACAACATGTCCTGCTTGTGGTAAGAAAACACTTCTAGCAATAGGAGGATGTGTAAGTTGTCAAAACCCAGAATGCTCATGGAGTAAATGTGGTTAAAATATATAAAGGAGGTCCATTAATATGAATGCAGATGGAATCATACAAGAATTAGGAGAGAAAATAAAACAGCTAACTATATCAGAAGCTATACTAAAAGGTCAACTAATAGAATCTCAACAAGAGATAAATAGATTGAACAATATGATAGACGAAAAAGATATGGAAATAGCTGAATTACAAACTAGTAAATGTCAATGTGGCGATGGAGGATGCAGCTGTCACAGTGAAGAAGATGGAGGAGTAAAATAAATGACAACAAAAGAGCCAATGAAATTAAGAATAAAATATTTTGAAGGTGCCACTAAATTAAAACAAAAAGCCATAGGTAAATGGATAGATGTTTATGCACGTAAAGATGTATTCGTTAAAGAAGGTGAAATGGCTAAAGTACCATTAGGATTTGCCCTTGAATTACCTAAAGACTATGAAGGACATTTAGCCCCTAGAAGTTCTACATTTAAAACTTGGGGAGTTATACAAACTAACTCAGTAGGTGTTGTAGATGATACTTATATAGGAGACAACGATGAATGGTTAATGCCAGTATATTGTCTTAAAGGTAAAGATGAAATACTAGAAGGTACAGGTAAATGTAAAGGTACTATGGTTCATCAAGGAGATAAAATAGGACAATTTAGAATAATGGAATCAATGCCTTTATTAATTTTTGATGAAGTCGAAACTTTTGGAAATAAAGATAGAGGAGGCTTCGGTACAACAGGGGAGAGATAAAAAATGACTGTTAATAGAAATAGAAATGACTATAGTGAAATATCAGAATTTGCATCAGGTTCATTGTTTGCTAATAATGAAGGCGATATAGTTGTTGGAAATTATGAGCCTAGTTTAAATGTAGATTACAGTAGAACTCTTGCTCCTAATGATTTTAGTAGTGTAGCAATGGTAGATCCTGCAGCTCATAGAATATTAACATTACCTGGTACTGCTGCTAGATCCATGGGTGAAGAATTAGAAATGCAGCGATTTAGAAAAGATCAAGCTGACTTTAAAGAAGAAATGATGGAAAGAATAGCTCGTCTAGAAAGTGAATGTTATAGACTATCACAAATAGTATATGAGTTACAAACGGAGAAAATGAAAAAGCAGAAACCTAAAACAGATAATGGAGTTAACGTAAATGACTTCTTATTATGATGCAAATTTCTCATTTGCAGCTGACTATATAACAGATTGCCTAAATGATATATTGCGAAATTATAGTGTTATACAAAGATTTCGCGTAGAAGATCTTGTAAATTGCGCTATCCAAGTTGTTGAAGAACCAGACAGAATGAGTTATCATTCAGTAGTAACAGGAGATAGAGTCGAAACTATAGGTAGAACAGAATCTGCTTTATGTATCACTTATGCACTACACTCAAATCTATATCCAGAAGAAAAAATATATCTAAATGAAGATATAAAATTCATGGAAGTAGATAACCAAATTGGACTTGTAACATTCCAATTTTCTTCAGAAGTAACAGAAAAAGTTTTAAGAGCTCTAAAATTTTATAATATCGACCAAAATATCAAAAGTAAATCTAGAAAAAAAGCTATACCTCAAATTAATATTAATTTATATATGTTATAATATATAATATAGCCACTCAGAAATGGGTGGCTATTATAATATAATTAGGAGGTAGAACATGTTATATACAACATATTTAAGTAATATAAAAAATTTGCCAGACAATGAAGATGTAGTAAAAATATTAATAACAAGATTTAGACCGACTACAACATTCAATCCAAAGAAATATAATCTTATATGGAGACCATCTTTAGCTCCTTCAGAATATATATTTGCAAGATATAAAGATGGTTTAATGAACTGGCAAGAGTTCAGAGAAGAATATATAGAACAAGCATCAACAAGCTCTGAATTTGAAAAATCGTTTTACGAAATAAAAGAATACCTGGATGAGGGAAAAGATGTATTTTTAATATGCTACGAGAAAAATGACTTACAATGTCATAGAAGTATATTAAGAGAAATTTTTAATTGCAATGACATAAAATGTAGAGAATACAAATAAAATAATGAGGAGAATGATATGACAGAACATAAAACTACAGTGAAATGTGACATATATATGTGCAAATATAATTCTGCGTGCTGTTCACAGCCGCGAGATTCAGTTAAAGAGGAAGGAACTTTTTGTACTCGCGATAATATTAAAATAAAATTAGATGAACTAAATAATATAATAGATTGTGTTCATTATGAAGAGGACCATAAGAAGTTAGGGAAATGTTTTGCGTGCCAGATTGCGGAAAACGGAGAAATTGACTTTGAAGATGATGAGATAAATGAGTTCGAAATCATAGAAGTCAATGATGATAATGACGATGGACTATGGTAAAAACTATGTAATAACTCATTTACATTTAGCTTACGGCAGTGTAGGTGATAGTATAATCTTATTAGATCAATTAGTCGATAAGCTAAAAGAATTAAATATGCAAACTGTATGCGTAACAAATCATGGTTCGCTAGCAGACATGTATGATTTTTATTATGCCTGTATAGATAATAATATAAAACCTATAATAGGTTGTGAAGTTTATCTTCAACCAGAAGAAGAGGAAGAAGAAAAAACTAATACACATTTAATATTATTAGCTAAAAATATGACAGGTATCAAAAGTCTATTAAAGATAACTTCAGATGCTAGTATAAATAACTTCTATAAAGTCCCTAGAACTACAATGGAATACTTAGAAAATCATAGTGAAGGTTTAATATGTACATCTGCATGCGTGGGAGGAATAATCCCACGCATGATTTTATGCGAAGATATAGAAGGAGCAAAACGATATATAAATAAATTCAAATCTATATTCGGTGAAGATTTTTACCTTGAAATACAGCCAGGAGAATTTCAAGAACAAATAGATGTTAACATTGAACTTATTTATTTGTCAGAAGAAATGAATGTACCATTGGTTGCAGCAAATGATGTTCACTATGTAAATAAAGAAGACTGGAAGACTCATGATTTTCATATAAGAATAAACAGAAAAATGAAAGCACCAGAAAATGAAAACGAGTCTGTATATGTAGATAAAATCTATTATATGATGAGTTATGATGAGCTAGTCAGAAGTTTTGATAGCGAATTATATGATAGAAACGTTATATTAAAAGCAATAGAAAATACAAATGTAATTAACAGTAAATGCGAAACTGTAGAATTTAAAGCAGATAAATTAAATCTACCAAAATTCAAAGTACCAGATAAATATAACAGCGAAAAAGAGTATTTGGAAGATTTATGTTTTAAAAGATTAGACGAAATTAAATATAAGATAACAAATCCTAGTGAATATGTGAGCAGAATTTATACAGAATTAGATGTCATAGATAAGCTAGGATTTAATTCTTATTTTTTAATTATGCAAGATTTAGTTAACAATGCTCAATTAGACGGAATTAAAACAGGACCAGGACGTGGTTCAGTATGTGGTAGTATAGTGGCTTATTTAATCGGAATAACTAAGATAGATTCTATTAAGTATAATTTATTATTTGATAGATTCTTATCTGTTTATAGAACTGGTTCAATTCCAGACGTGGATTAAAAATTTCAAAGTCTATATAAATAAATGGTATAGTTAAGTAATATAATACTGGGTGATTTAAATGAACAAAAAAGAAAAACAAGAACGAAACAAAAAAATAATAGAGGAATACAAAAACGGAAGTTCTTCTTTGCAATTATCAGAAAAATACAATATGAGCTATAGCGGAATTTTATACGTATTAAAAACAGCAGGTGTAAAAAGAAGAAGTAACAAAGAAAACTCAAGGAAATATTCATTAGATGAAAAATTCTTTGAGGTTATAGACACTGAAGAAAAAGCTTATTGGTTAGGTTTTATATATGCTGATGGGTATATATCAATAAATAATAACCAAAAAGTTTTCGGTATTACACTATCCAGCTCAGATAAAGAACATTTAGAAGCATTTAAAAAATCTATAAAATCAATATATCCTATTCATGATTATATATCTTCTAATAGTTATAAAATAGGAACAGAATATAGCAGAATAGCAATGACTAGCGATAAAATAGTTGATGATTTAATTAAATTAGGAGTGATAGAACATAAGACTAATGTGCTTACGTTTCCAACTGAAGAACAGGTACCTAAACACTTAATACATCATTTTATACGTGGTTATTTTGATGGCGACGGATGTATTACATGCTATAAATGTGGAGGATATGATAGATATAAAACGTGTTTTATAGGAACATATGATTTTTTAAATAGCATAAATAATATAATAAATGAATCATGTAAAATTAAAATACCAAAACTTTATAAAAGAAGAGAAGAACAAGAAGTATATAGTTTAGAATATAGCTCAAACAAAAGAAGTAAGGAGCTATATAAATTTATGTATAAAAACTCAACCATTTATTTAAATAGAAAAAGAAATAAATTTAGTCGTCTTATAGAGAAAGATAATCTATAGGATTACGACACCGAGAATTGCTGGAACAAAGAGCCAATGCTTAACCTACATTGGCTCACCCTAAAGCCTTAACTGCTACAACGTAAGGATGAAACAAGCCTAAGCGTGAATGCTGCGAAAGTAAAAAGAAATGTTAAGGATGCTATAAGCTGAGATAAAAGCACGTATAGGGTTATTACGTGTGCTAAGTAGCGCAAAAATGGGAAATCAGCAGCGGAGCTCCGAATAGGAGAACGTTCAACGACTATGTACGGTGTGCCTGAAATGGTAAAGATATAGTCTAGTCCCCTAATAAATATCGGGAAACCGAGGGTGTAAACGTTGGACTGTGAAAGTGGTGAAGGTAGAGATAAACTATTTAAATATACTATAGACACATACGGTATAGAAAAATGTGCGGCCGTATCTACTTTTGGTATACGTAAAGCACGTAGTGCAATTAGAGACGTAGGAAGATTGTACGGAATAGATTTAAAAGAAATAGACACAATAGCAAAACTAATTCCACAAGTTTATTATATCGAAGGAACTGAAGATAAGAAAACAGATTTATCTATTAAAGAATCATTAGAATATATACCAGAGCTTAAAGAATGGCAAAAAAAATATCCTGACTTATTCGACATGGCCATGAAGTTAGAAAATTTGCCTTCTCATATGTCTATACATGCAGCAGGTACTTTAATAGCAGATACAGATATAATAGATGTCGCTCCAATGATAAGACAAGTAGACAAAGAATTAAATGCAACTTCACTTGATTTACATGCGGCAGAAAGTCAAAAATTAGTTAAATACGATTATTTAGGGTAGATTTTGCCCTCTCATATGTAGTGGGTTATATGCTGGAAAAGTACAAAAAGTACAACCTGTTAAGTTTTTCGTACACCTACAGTATTTTGTAATTATTGTAGTCGTAACAATCGAAAAAATAGGGAAAATCAGCAGGCACGATAAGATCCGCCTCAACGACTGGGAGAATATCTCCATCATATATAAGTAATTATATATGACAACCCCACGTAAAAAGATACAGTCTGAACATCGTATGAAAATACGAGAGCTAGGCAGAAATGACCTAGCATTTTTTATAATTTCTTTATAGCAATAAATATCATTTCATAGGGTAATTTACTTATGAGGTGATATAAAGTGAATAAACCTAAATATTCAAAAGAAGAAGTATATACTGAAATTTTAAGGATATATAAAATAGAAAATAATATGAATAAAAATATATTTAAAACGTATACAACGTTTGAAATATCTGATTATAATAATTTTTTTACTAAATATGGAGGAATTAAAAAAATATGTAAAGAACTCAATATTAAAAATAAACCATCTAAAAATACAAAAAAAGAATTATTAGATGCTGGAAAAGAAGTTTATGAAAAATATGGATATTTAACTTGTGAATTATTTGAAAAGAAAACAAAATATAGTAAAACAGGAATTAAAGGATTATTTGGTTCTTTTACTAATTTTTTAAACGAATTAAATATACCATTAAATATTGCATCTAAAATCACTCCAGAAGAAGTGAAAGAAGATGTATATAATTTTTGTATAAAAAATCATACAACAAATAGTTCATTATATAGGAAGTACGGAAAATATAATCAATGTCATATAGATAAAAATTTTGGAGGATGGATTAATCTATTAAAAGAACTAAGATTAACTCCTCAAAAAGTAAAACCTGGTATTGATTATATGTTATCTGAAGTAAAAAAAATATATATGAAATATAATTTTATATCTTCGAAATTAATAAATGAAGAATGCGATTTTGCGTATCAAGCATTTTCAGCATATTATGATTCTATTGAAGACATATCTTTAGCAGTATCAGATGGAAAAAGTAAATATATTTTTAATAATTCTTGGATGAGTGTAGACATTCGAAAAATATTAAGCCATCTTTACAAATATATAGATAAAGATAAAATATCTATAGAAAAAACTTTTGATTGGTTAATAACAGAAGAAGGAACTCATATGCGTTTAGATATTTATATAGAAGATAAAAATCTATGTATAGAATATAACGGTAAACAACATTATGAATATATTCCATTTTTTCATAAAGATAAAGAAGCATTTAAAAGATCTCAAAAAAGAGATCAGCTTAAAAAAGAATTACTTAAGCAACATAATATAAAATTGGTACAAATAAAATATGATACAGAAATTACTGAAGAATTAATAAAAGAAATTATAAAAAATTAACAAATTTGTGAATACATTAAATATTATAAGTGAATGTGAAAAGCTAACAGGCGATATATTTGATATAGAATTTGACAATTATGATGACGAAGAAGTATGGAAATTAATTAGTTCTAGAAATACTACAGGACTATTCCAAATCGGATCCAACACTTATAAGTCTAGAATGTATAAATTAAAACCAAATAGTATAGAAGAGTTAGCAAACTGTTTAGCACTTGTCAGAGGACCATGTATTTCTTCTAAGTTAGATCAGAAATATATCAATGTCTTAAACGGTAAAGAAGATATTGAGCTAATACATCCTATGTATGATAGTGTAGTTAAAGACACTTGTGGTATTATGATTTATCAAGAACAATTAATGGCAGTATGTTCTAATATGGGATTGCCTCTTCATGAAGGTTATGACCTAATGAAAGCATCTGCTAAAAAGAAATTCGATAAAATAAAAACTTATGAAGAAAAATTACACAGTTTAGTACATGGCTCTATGGATGACGAAACATTTAATTATATCTTTAAATTAATATTAGATTCAGGAAAATACTCATTTAATAAGTCTCATGCGATAGCTTATGCTACAATATGTTATATAACAGCTTATTATAAGGTACATCATATTAAAGAGTTTATAGCAGCGACTCTTACATGTAATTATAATAATAAAAGTGGTAAGACAGAAGAAAAGAAACGTAAATTGTATGAATTATATTTAGACGCTGTATCTAATGGTGTAAAATTCTTACCTCTTGACTTAAAGAAATCTAAATGGAACTTTACGGTAGAAGGAGATAAGATAAGAATCGGTTTCTGTGCATTAGCAGGTTTCTCTAAAGCAGCGTTAGATGAAATTTATGATAAAATGCCAGAAGCATCTGATGAACCATTGGTTAAACAAATTCATGACAACGTTGAAAAAAGAATTTGTTCTAAAAAAGCTATGATACCATTGATATTATCAGGAGCAATAGGAGACCCCGTAGAAAATTATGAGTATTACTGTGAGTTACGTAAAGAAGAACCTCAATCTGATATAAAGATAAGTAAAGATTTAATACTGCAACCTTATGCACCTCAAGCAGAAGTAGAAGAAGTATTATACAGAGTAGCTTATACAGAAAATAAATTCAATACATTACCTAGAATAAATCTGGATGATATAAAAATAAATAATAACTATATAACAGAAGGATATATTCAAAAAGTATCGAAAAAGAAAGATAGTAGAGGAAACGAAATGGCATTCATAGATGTTTTAACTGGTGACGGTTTAGTAAGTTTAGTAGTATTTGCTAATGTCTATAAAACTTATAAGTCTAAGCTTAAAAAAGATAATAAAATCAAATTCAAAGCAGTTAAGCAAAAACATACACATAAATTTATAAAGGCTACAGTTATGTAGCCTTTTACAACTATTTTTAAAGGAGGTAACTATGCAAGTAAATAATTATTATGTAAAACACTTACTTAAAGTAAAACTCTTTTCTCTTAAATCATATGCTGATTCTTTAAAGAAAAATAAGTATGTAGATTTCACTAAATGCAAGTCTAGATTTGTTAATGATATCAAACTTATAACTAAGTATTTAAAAGATATAGAAATTTATACTTATAATTCAACATATAATATAAGAACGCAATTAGAAGGTTTACTAGAAGCTATTAAGACAGTAGAAACAATAGAAAATCTACTAGAAGTACTTGAAACTTACAATGGTATATTAAGTACAAATGTAGATAATGAACTTAGTGGTAACTCAATACGATATATTCTAGAAGAAACATATGAATCAGGCGAAAATAGAATTGGAACAGACTTAATAAGTACAATATGTGAGTCCATTAAAGCAGATGATCATATAAAGATTTTTGACCCACAATGTGGAGATGGAACCAATGTAAGTAACTTTGCTAGATGCATAAGAAACTCAGTATCAGAAGTCTATGGATTAGATGAAGAACAATATGGAATATATGATGCTAAAAAGAAAATAGACAAAACTATAATAGGTACATTACGTGGTTCTAAAATAAGTAATGAAGTATTCGATATATTATTCTTAAAACCAAGACCACAAATTGAACTAGAACATAACTTTAATCAAACTATAAAAGAAGCTAATGAAAAAGCAATGCTTAAACAAACGTATAGATTCTTAAAACCTGGAGGATTAATGGTTTATACTGTACCATTTTACAGAATGTATAATGATATGTGGTATTTCATAGCAAAAAACTTCGTAGAAGTGATGGTTATAGCACATAAAGATAAAACTGAAAAGCTAATAACTATATATGCTATTAAAAGAAGTAATCCTTATTATGCAGACGCTTTAGACAGAATGCTAAATATAGAATTTGATTCTTTAAGAAGATATTGCGACGGAGAGTATACTGTCAATGCTAACCCTGAATTAGAAGTACAACTATTCAGAGGTTCTGTAATAGACGTTTATGAATTAACAGACATAATAGAAAACGATGGACTATATAATGACTTTCATAAATCTTTTGATGAAGATAAGACAAAGAAAGACACAAGTCCATTATTGCCATTTAACCTAGGGCAAATAGGATTAATACTAACTAGTGGAGAGTTAGATGGTATAGTAGAAGAAATTCCAGGAGTTAATCATGTAATAAAAGGTATGACTGTTAAAACAGTAAATTCAGAAGAAATAAGAGATAGTCAAACTAATACCGTAACATGTAAAAATACTATATCAAACATGGTTCAGCTAAATGCTTTTACAGCAGATGGAGATTTCGTAAGTATTAATTAAAAGGAGGAATTATATGTATAATAAACTCAATGAGTATTCAAAAATAAATATAGATCACACACTTCATGCATGGACTGATAAAACAATCTATGATCAAGATAGTGGTGAATTTATATTTATATCTATGATAGGCTTTAACACTACAACTAAAGATATAATAAAAGTACTTAACAAAAGTAAGAACAGAGTATATATATCTTTAAGAAGTGCTAAATGGGCATATTCTTCTAATGAAAAATATAAAACTATGTCTAAAAAGACATCTAACAGTGATTATGTTCATACTATATTATATCAAGACGACCAAATAACAATAAATCAATCAAGAGAAGATTATAAGTTGTTTATATATACAACTAAAGATGAAACAATAGAAGATAAATTATTCGAAAAGCTTAAAAAGTATTCTTCAGTACCTTTATTAGATGAATGGAAAGGCTTTATCAAAAGAAGATTAGCATTAGAAGGAGCAGTAACAGAACTAACAATATATGGCGTTAAAGATGATATGAATGCACATAAAGTAGTATTCGACAGACAATTATTAGTAGATATCATATCTAATGGATTAAGAACAGGAGAAATAAATATAGCAGGGAATAATAATCCTTCTGTATTACTACCTTCTATTCATGGATTAAATGATTATCTAGACATGTTCGGTGAATTTTTAGCTAAGAAGATACAAACTAGCTTTAAACCTAAATTCATTCCAGGAACAGATAAGTATGATCAATATGTAAATGACATAGATGATTTTATTCATGATAAAAATAAGATAGAACTATTTGAAGCACAAAAGAGTATGATACAAGCTATCACTAATAACTGGAGAATTAATAAGTCTACTATCTTATCAGGTGAAATGGGAGCGGGGAAAACTCTTATTGCTTCAGCCGCAACTTATACTCATCATGAAAATAGAAACAAAGGATTAAATTGTTTAATAATGTGTCCATCGCATCTACAAAAGAACTGGGAAAAAGAACTTACAAGATTTATTCCTAATGCTAAAATCTTCACTGTTCATAACTTAGATGAATTATTAGATATAGAAGGCAGATTAAGAAATAGAAACAGAGCTGAAAATATATATGTAATAATGTCTAAGGAAGTAGCAAAACTATCTTATGATGAAAGACCATGTGCTGTATGGTCTCAACGTAAACAAGCATATGTGTGTCCAGAATGTGGAGAAGTATTGATGAAAGAAGAAACACAGACAGTAGGTAGAAGAAGAACAAAAGTAACTATACCGTTAACTCATACAGACTTTGCAAGTAAAAGTATTATTAATGATAGATGCCATTCTAAAAAGAAAATCTTTAATGAAAAGACTGGTAAAGCAGAAGAAATAGAATGTGGTTGCAAGTTATGGGTGCCAGTTACTAATAACGCCAATCATAACTGGATAAAACTAGGCAAACATGGTTGGATAATGATAGACAAGATAGAACAAGTAACAGAAGAATTAGCTATGAGAGACAATCTTAATAAAAAAGAGACAGCCTATTTAGATAAGCTACAAGAATATTATGAATTACTAACTACAGGAGAAACAGTACGTCCTACGATCAAAAAGAACTATAAATATCCTGTAGCAAAATATATAAAGAAAAGAATGCCATATGTATTTGACTATTTTATAGCTGATGAATTACATCAATTAGCATCTGAATCGCATCAAGGTCAAGCACTTCATTATTTAACTCAATCAGTCAAACATATGATAGGCTTAACAGGTACAATACTAAATGGATACGCTAATAGTATATATTATATTCTTTATAGATTATGTCCTAGTTTAATGAAAAACGAAGGTTTTGATTATGAAGACGAAATGGAATTTGCAAGATTATATGGAGTATATTCTCGTGAAACTAGATACCAAGTACGTAATAGTAGAGACCGTGTTTCACGTGGAACAAAAGAAAAATTGTTACCTGGCATATCTACATTAGTATTTACTAAATTCTTATTAAACAATACAGCATTTATATCTTTAGATGATATGACAGAAGGATTACCAAGTTATACAGAAATACCTTTAGGTGTAGAAATGAACTCAGAAGTTCGCGAAGGCTACAGATTATATGAACAAACAATAGCTAATAATGCATTCCAACAAGGTAGTTTAAAAGTAATGGGACAAATGATAAGAGGAATGACTAATTATCCTGATGCTCCACACTGTGCAACTGAAATACGTAATCCAGATACAGATGATTTAGTAATGGTTCCACGAGTATTACCTAAACAAACTCGTGAAAAAGAAGAAAAGCTCATGGAAATAATAAGAGATAGAGTACGTAGCGGAGAAAGAGTATTAGTATATTACAATGCGATAAATCAAACTGATATAGGTAAAAGTCTTGTTAAGTTAATAGCATCAGAAGGATATTATGCATCCGAGTTAACAGCTAAGACTAAAGCTGAAGATCGTGAAGATTACATCAATAAACTTGTTAATCGTGGAGTAAATGTACTAATATGTAATCCAACATTAGTAGAAACAGGTTTAAACTTGCTTGACTTTACAACTATAGTATTCTATCAAATGGGATATAATCTATCAACTATGAGACAAGCATCAAGAAGAAGTTGGAGACTATCTCAAAAGCATGCTATAACAGTTTACTTTATGTATTATGAAGATAGTGTGCAAGAACAAGCATTATCTTTAATGGCTAATAAATTAGCGGCTGCTCAATCTATGGAAGGTAAATTCTCTGAAGAGGGACTTAGAGCTATGAGTAATAATCAATCTATACTTACTCAAATAGCTAATAACGTATGCAATGGTATGAAGAATACCGTTGACAATACATTATTTAAATCTTCTAATTTTGTCAAAAAAGCTGCTAATAATGAACGACCTCATGCTAAGACTAAAGAAGATATAGAATATCTATTAGATGATAGAGGACGTCGTGTAGTACTTAAACCTAGAGCTGTAAAACCTAGAATAATACATGACATAAACTATAATGCATTAAATAATCCATTGCAATTATTTATATAGCAAATAAAAAGTACGCCTTTTTTGTATAGTAATAGTATAGATACTGATATCAATACAAAGGAGGCGTATTTATAATGGCTTTAATATTAAAAAGAGTAACCAATCCATACGAATGCGTCAGATGTTCTATAACTAAAAAATGTATAAGTTATGGCGAAGAATATTATGAAGACGACGAAGATGGAACAATAATAGACTTTAATTATTATTATGATACGATGTTTCAAAAGAAAGTTGAAGATGCTATGCCACAATTAGAAGCATCTATGGATAGATTTGCTTATCAACAAATGATGTTAGAAAAGCAAAGACAATTCCTAGATAAAACTAAGTTCGATAGAAAGATGGCAACAATGGACAAAAGTTCTACAGATAATACACCATTTAGAACTAATAATACTCCACCAACTAAAGGAGGAGGTAACTAATGGCAGTTAAATGTATTAAAAGTCTAGCTACAAAATCTAGACCTACGCAATCTCAAAAGTATATAGTTATACATAATGCTGGTGGCGGTACAGCTAAAACAGTACGTGATTATTTTGAGCAATGCCTTGGACCTAATCCAGAAGCAGGTAGAGCAGGCATTTGCGCGCATTATTCAGTAGATCAAGATGAAATTTATCAAATATTAGAAGATAACTGGAATGGTCAACATACTAAAGGTAACGGACACTATGCACAATGGGGTCAAGGATTACCAAAAGGTACATGTACAAACGCTAATGCAATTGGTATAGAAATAGCAGATGGATCTAGTGTAGATTTTGATAAAGCTACTGATAATGCAATAGAATTAACAAGATATTTAATGAAAACATATAATATACCAATAGAAAACGTAGTACGTCATGGCGATACGCAAGATAAACCATGTCCATATACTACTATGAAAAAGAATCTATGGGGTTATATGAAAGAAACTATAAAAAGTAGAAATGATGCTAATACACCAATAGCAATCGATACTTCTACATTTACTACTGCAGGCTCTATGGTAGATACTGGAACAAGTAGCGGAAGTAGTAGTACAGGAGGCTCAGCAAGTGTTAGTCTTGTTTTCGCCAATAATGGTTACACTACTGCTCAAGAATCATTGCCAAATGCAAATACTTCAGATAACTGGGTAGATATGCATAAGATAAAAGGATTAACATTACATATGTATCCTCCTTATCATAGCTGTAGCGTAGATGCTATGAAAGAATATTTCAAATATTATAATTGGAACAGAGCGTTCCACTATAAAGTAGATTACGATACTGAAATAGATTATTCTAAAAAGGTACCAACTACATCTGGACCATTTACAGGAGGGAATACTGTAGGTACTTCCGTGTCAGATGTAACATTAGTTCCTGGCGAAGGTGTTTATTCAGGTACAGTTATAGGTGCTGGTGGAGGTACAAGTACTGGTACTGGAACTAGCGCTCCTGCAGGAACAATAGATGGTAATGACGTACCTGCTAAAATATATAATTACTGCTCTTCTAAAGGAGCAACTAAAGCAGTATGTTGTGCTATTATAGGTAACTGTGAAGGTGAAAGTGGTTTCGACCCTAAACAAGTAACACCACCATACACAGCAGTAGGTCTATTTCAATGGCTAAAAGGTTCAGAAAGATTTGCAAGCTTAGAGAAAAAAGCTAAAGCAGCAGGTAAAGAATGGACAGATCCTGATGTGCAAATTCAACACATGTGGGATGAGCTTGCAGGAGAAGAAACCGTCTGTGCTAGCTTATTAAAGAAACAAGTCGGAGGATTTGACGCATATATTAAAATGGAAGATCCTTATCAAGCAGCCGTAGTATTCGGTAAATGTTTCGAACGTGGAGGCTACTATGAAAGAAGAGGACAATTAGGTAAGAAATGGTTTGATAAAATAGATTCTTATATATCTAATAGTTCTGGTAGTAACAATAACTCAAAAGACGACTCATCAAAAGATAAAAATTCAACAACTAGCAAAAAATCAGCTAAAAAAGTAATGAAAGTTGCTACTTATGCAAATGATATTGAAGAATCTGATACAGTATATGGTTGGCCAATACCAGGTATAGCTAGAGTATCTTCTGCATATGGATATAGAGAATGCGAATATCATGATAGATTTGAAATGCATGGTGGTATAGATATACCAGCGGATCAAGGCGAAAATGTACATGCTTATGCTGAAGGTGTAGTAGTAGAATCTAGAAAAGATGCATCATTTGGTTATGTAGTTAAATTAAAACACGCTGATGGATGTTATACATACTATGCACATATGCTAAATCTAGCAGTATCTATAGGTCAAACTGTAGCTTCAGGAGATATCGTAGGTAAAGTAGGACACACAGGAGAAACAGACAAAAATCATTTACATTTTGAATTATATTTAGATGATATGAGAGTAAATCCTTTAATATATGTTAAACCTGGTGGAGGTTCTAGAAAGATACCAGAACCTTTACAACAAATAGCTGTATATACTGTAGGGGCTACAGAAGATAAAGTAACTAAAGACAATGTAAATAGAAGTAAAATATGTTTTGCATGTGCAGATAATAATCAACATACATATATAGACAGAGCGTTATTTAATAATCAAAACCCTAAATACACTGTATCTATAGGTGCGTTCTTTGAAACTAATACACATGCAGTAGAAAAAGATAAGAAATACGATTGGGAAGATGTAGAAAAGAAAATAATCAAACAGTGCGCTCAAGCATTATACTTCGAAGGATTTACTGCTGATAACTTATGGCGTGAATTTGACCTTAATAGAGCTCCATCCCCTTTTGTATATCTAGACAGAGATAAATGGAAAAAGTTCTTAATAGAAGTAGACAAACAAGTTACTTGGTTAGTTAAGAAATATGGACAAGTACATGGTACATATGTGCCATATAATCTATTAACTAATACTAACTTAAATGAATTCATAGATTTATCACCAGACTTAGGAATGAATGGTAACGTTAGTACGGGTACATCTACAGGCAATACTACATTAACTTCAGCCGCTGGAGGTTTCTGGTTAGGAGACTCTATCACAGTATTAATGAAAAGTTGTAAATTACTTGACGATCAAACAGTAGTAGCTAATGGTGGATGGGCTGCTAACAGTTACTATAAAAAAGACGGTAACAAAGTAGATAAGACAGCATCATTCCCTAAACCTTCTGACGTAAAATATGTATTCGTATTACTAGGTGTTAACAATCCTATAGTAAAATATCAAAAAGATTTATTAGATAAATTAATAAGCATGTATCCTGGCCTACCTATTTATGTAGGTGAAGTATTACCAACAGGTAAGAATTATCATTACTCTAGTAAATGGGGTTCTGAAACTGCAGCAACACTTAATCCAAAAATAAAAACTTTTAACTCAGAAATACAAGCTTATTGTAATCAAAATAGTAATCTGAATTGGATTTCAACAACTGCTGGTTTATTAAAAGATGGATATTTAGATCCAAATTATGTGGTGAGCGATAACCTACATCCTAATACAGCAGGTTTAAAGAAATTATCAGAAAATATCAAAGCAGCAATATCAGGTTCAAGCAATACTGGTACTACTACTACTACTAATAATAATAATAATAATAATAATAATAATACTTCAGCTAATGCTTTAGCTTCATCTGATTTTGTAGTATTTGACAGTCCTTTCGATATTCCAACTGCATATGATAATGATAAAGATAAAAATGATAAACCTACAACAGGTGGTGACACTCCAGAATACAATAAAGTAAAAGCAGATCCCGCTAATATAAATAAATATGCATACGTTGGAGATGATGCTACTGTTAATGTATATGCCAAAACAGATGAAACTAGTAAAGTAGTAGAAGTTCTTCAATTAGGAGACGAAGCATTAATAACAGACATAGCAAAAGAATATTATTACAAAGTCAAAGCTAATAATAAAGTAGGTTATATACCTTCTGTCAGTTTATATATAATCAGTGCTAATAAATTCGGTTATGTAAATACTGAAAAGAAAAATCATGAAGCTTGGATCAAATATGATGATACAGATTTATATAAATCAACTAAAATGGACACAACAGTAGTAACTACAGATTCTCAAACACGTGTTAAAATCTTAGATATGGATGAAAAAAATGGATTCTACCAAGTAAGCATATTAGATGAAACTAATAAAGATAAAACAGGCTGGGTAAAAGCTTATCGTATTACTTTTAATAAACATGAGTTCACAGTTGAAAAAGCAGACGATAATGAAGATAAAGGTATGATGACTAAAGAAATAGAAATTCAAAACCCTGATTTCGAAGGTTCACCTACAGGTGTTATGGAGAAATATCCTAACGTGCAAACAACAGATGGTTCATTAGAAAGCTGGGACAAAGAAGGAGATGTAGAATTTCTATTAGTTAAAAATGCAGACTTCGGAGAACCAGACCGTTGGAAATATAGAGGCAATTACTTTGCTAGAATACGTTCAATTAAATCAGAACTAGCAGGTATTAAACAAGAGATAGATACGTCTGCAGTAGATTCTGATAAAAGTGAATTCGCACTTAGAGTATCTGCATGGATAAAACTTGTAACTTCTGATGATGAACCTGGAGCAATAGATGTAAACGCAACTGAAAGTTATATAGAAGATGGATTAACTTATTATATTGTTAATAAGAACAATAAAGTAGTAGCGTCTTCTAAATTTGCACTTCCAAATGATACTACTAAGTTTGCTAGACGTACAGCTTTATTAACAGGATTCAAGAAAGACGATAAATATTCATTAGTTATAGGTAGCAAAAAGCCTTTCGATATATATATAGATGATATATCAGTAGAAAAAGTTTATAACTATAAAGATAAAACAAAAACTGACGATAACTTTACTACTGGTAATATAGGTACAGCTGGAGTAGGTGCTACAGCATATGATAATGGTGGTATAATGATTTATACTCAAGATAAAGCTAAAGGTACTAAAGATGCTCAACCTACAATAAAAACAGTAGTAACTAATAAAGAATATGAAGAAATAATGTCATATTCTAATTATGAATTAATAGATACATATATGTTACAATTTGAACCTTATGACAAGGGTTTAGATGAAGTATTAAATGCACCAGTATTAGAAGATGATAGACTTAATACATTAACAGAAAGTTTAAATACGTTAACTGGTAACTCAATTCATTATAATGTAGTAGAAGCAGGCCCTGGTTCAACAGACCACTGTGTAAAACCTGCAGATGAATTAAATGTATTATATCAACAAACTGAAGTTAAATGTGATCCTATATATCCTGATCTAATAATTCCTCCTAACTATTCTACATCAGATTATGATATGGAAAGTAAAAATAGCATACCTCTACAAGCTTTACAGGATGGAAAACTTAAGAACGAAGAAATATTAAAGAAACAATTCAGTTTTGATTACGATACATTGGAAGATAAAGAAAAGAAATCAAAGGGTAAACCTATAAACTACAATGATCCTTATTCTTATGATGATAGAATAACAGAACTAGAACAGCATTTTCCTAAAATAAAAATAGATGAAATAGAATCTAGATTATATTCTTGTAATCATCCAGGATGTCCGCTAGCACATCCAATGGCTAAGAATTTTGCAATGCTTAACGACATGCAACTTGCACAATCTAAAAAGATAGAACAAAGACTTGTAAGAATAGAAAATGTATTAGCCACTATGGTAAGAAACGTAGGTAGAGTAGGCTCTCGTATAAACGTAAACTGCGTATATTACGGAGGACAAGATGTATTCGGTAAATACAAAACAATAAGATGTTTATGTGATGACAGAGTTAACGATGGAGCTAGCGTAACGATAGATCAATGTATGTGTTGTACAAGATATGAACCTATTATAGGTCAAATATACGACATACTTGATGAAACAGGATTTAATGGTTCAGCTATACTTGATGATATGCAAATGAGCTATATGAATCTAGACGACTTCAAGAATTTAAATAAGGTAGAGAACCGAGCTTCTTCTTTTTCTTACGCAGATGTTAGTTTAGACCCTGATAAGAAACCAGGTACTTTAATAGACCAATGGAAGAAAGAAGACAAAAAAGCATACCTTGAACAATTAAAGAAAAAATTAGGTGATGACGAAAAAGCTAAAGCTGAATTAGAAAAATCTCTCGAATCTGATTATGTATTTACAATGAATTGGGAAACTACAGAAGTAGATACTCAAGCTCCAGATATTAAAGCATATCCAACTGAAGGCATAGCTTCTAAATATTTAAAAGATGAATCTGATGGAGAAATAGGAGAAATCGATACATCCAATCTTGATAAGAAACTCGATGCCGATGTTATAGCAAAATATAAAGATTATAATACTATTAATAGAGGTGAATGGGTAGATACAAGAGAAGAAGCCGATACAACTCAATCTAATAATTATACATCTGAAGATTTCTATTTCGAAAACTTTAATGCTAATCGTACGGGTTATGCATACGATAATGGTCTTAAAGGCTACATAGGATTAGAAAGTTCAGGAAGTATGGGTTCAGTATCAAATGGACTTACTGGTGCTGAATGTAGAAATAAAATAGTAGAATATGTTAAAAAAGTATGCCAAGAAAATACAGATAGAAAAGCTACTTATAATAATAGTCCTAGAACAGTAGACCCTAATGATATTAAATATTACAAAGGTACTTTACATGGTTGTACAAATCCTGCACTTTATGACTGTACATCACTAGTATCAACTGCTTATAAATATGCAGGTCTATCAAGCTTATATAATAAGAGAGCTTCAGACAATTCATTAGTAGCTGAAATAGTTAATAACGATGGTGATATGTGGTACGTTGATGAAGAAGGATTAAACATAGCATTACCTGGAGATGTAATAATGGTATCTAGCTCTAAAGTTAATCCAGATAGTGTTAAAGCTAGAAAGATAATACAAACACATCATGCAATGGTTTATCTAGGCAAAGATGAAGATGGAGATCATATAATTGGACATGCTAGTGGACCATATAACCCACCTAAAGCTATAAGAATAGACAAATGGGGACCTGGTCATTATGCTTGGGGATATAGTTTCTTTGTAAGATCTAAAGAACTAAAAGAAGCAGACAAAGTAGCTTCATCATCAGCAGCTAATGGTACTGGAGTACAAGAAGCAACAGGTACAGTAGATGGTAATAACTATGTATGCATATTAAACAAATGTAGACTTACAAATTATGGACCATGGTGTGGAAGTGTTTCTATTACAGCAGATGGTAGTAAAACAAAAGATTGGTATAATAAAGGAGTAGCTGCTCATAATATGCCAATTGGAACTAAACTATATATTCCAGATCTTAAAGGTAAAGTTAATAGCGATGGTATATTTACTGTAAAAGATACAGGCGGATACTGCTTTGACTTTGACGTATTAACTAAAGGTAAGAATAATGATATAGTTTCAGAAAAATCTTATAAAGTATATGTTCTATCTTGGGGTAGTGGTAAAGTAACTTCATCATTTACAGCAGCTAAGAAAGTAAATGACAATAAAGACGGTACAGAAAAATATAAAGCAGCATGGAATGCTTACAAAACATATGGTGGTTCTACAATGGAACTTCTTAGATTCAATCAAGAAGATGCTAATATTAAAAATCAATCTTGGTATTAAAAAATATAACTGATATCACACGTAATAATATAGCGAAGACAAATATTTGTGTTCCATATAATTTTTTCACTATATACCCTCCTATTTTTTGGGGACATGCGGATGTCCCCTTTTTCTTAAAAGAAACTGACTTCAAAGAGGTGGTTATATGGCATTAGCTCCAAGTAAGTGTGGTAACACTAATACCAAAAAGAAAAGTAAAAAGAAAAAGAAAAAATAAGGAGATATGTATGAAATATAAAATAGGCGATATAGTGTATGTGTATTTGTTTGAATTAAAAAAGACAATACTAAGAGCGGATCTTATACCAAATAGATTCGGTGAAATAATCAACATAGAAGAAATAGGAAAAGATATGTATATATATACAGTGAAAAATATTGAGGGTACAAACATAACGGTAAAAAATTATGACAAATCATTTGACTTATGTAACGTTGATGAATTAATAAATATATTGTATAATAGCAACTTAACCAAAGAACGTAAGGATAAAATGATGAATATAGTGAATGATATGGTGAAAAAATTAAAATAAGGTGAGGCCCATGCCTCACCTTATTTGTTTTCTTTCTCTTCTTTTCTTTTTACTTTTCTTTTAAGTTCTGTTTTGTCTGCGTCTTTGTACTATTCTCGCACCAATGAGCCTATCTTAAAGGCTACTGTGTTTTTGTCTTTCTTTTCTCCTTTGATTTTTAGGGTTCTGCCGTAATTAACTCTATCGAATAAGTCACAATGCAATCTATATTGACGAGAGAATACTATTAATTTGATAGTGCATGGTTCAGCATATACTGTTACAAATGCCATTAATCCACCATTCTTATCATATCTTTCTTCTGTAGCTATGACTTGTCCTTCAAAGTTAACTATGTCTCCTACATTATAATTATCAATCCATGGTTTATAAGTAACATATGCATTAAGAACTTCATCTTCATAAGCCATACAAGTTATAGAATTATAAGATTCTTCACATAACTCTTCGTCTTTATCTTTTCTTATGCTATGAAACTCATTTATTAATGCGTTACGATTAGGGTTTATTCTATCAAAGGCACCAGACTTAATAAGATTAGTTCCTGCAGTCTTATTAACATTAGTCTTAGTTACTTTATCGTAAAAATCTTCAAGAGAAGTATATGGTCTATTATTTATTATAGCATCTATAGCTTTATTTTTCACTCCTTTAACTGCTGATAATCCAAATAGTATTTTATCTTGGTCAGCAAGAGGAGTAAACAGTTCATCTGATAAATTAATATCAGGAGATTCGACCTTTATATTAAATTGCTTTTCAAGTAATTCGATATATTTAGGTCTCTTCTTGTCTTTTTTCTTATTAGTAGGTTCTTTAGTTAATGATAGTATCGCTGCGAAGAACTCTTTTGGATAATAATATTTCAACCATGCAGTTATTGATGATAATAATGAATAGCTTGTAGCATGAGATTTATTAAATAAATATGTCGCATATCCTTTTAAATCTTCCCAGAACGCTAATAGTTCTTGTTCACTATATCCTCTTTTAATACCTCCATCTATTGGCGCACCATGTTCATCTTGTTGTGGTTTACCATAGATTAGCCATTCTTTACAAAGAGCCATTTTCTTTTTATCTTTCTTAGCTAATGCCTTTCTCATATAAGTATCTGCTTGATTATCATCAAAGCCCGCTACTACTTGAGATATTTTCATTATCTGTTCTTGATATACTATAGTACCGTATGTATCGGCTAATATATCATCAAGATTAGGAAGAGGCATAACTACTGGTTCTTGTCCTAATTTACGTTTAGCATATTTAGTATGCATACCAGCACCTAAAGGACCAGGTCTACCAAGTGATGTGATAACTATTAAGTCATTTATACTGTCAGGTTGTATGTCTCTCATAAGACTTTTAAATAAATTAGATTCCATTTGAAATACTGCTTCACTATCTTGATGTTTTAGCATACCAAACGAATTCTCATCACTACGTATAGCTACATTTTCATATAAGTCAGTTAATTTAAGATTGATATCATAATTCTTATTTATATAAGATAGACATAATTCTATTACTGATATAGTAGTTAATCCTAAGAAGTCATATTTAACACCACCAGCTTCTTCTACTACATTCTTATCCCATACAGTAACTTTACGTCCCTCCATAGTTCTAGTAGGGAACGTATTATTTATAGCAGTAGGTGTAATTAATACTCCACCTGCATGCTTACCATAGTTTCTAGGTATTCCTTCAAATGCTCTAGCTAATTTTATTACTTCAGGATATTCAGATTGTAATGTAACCCATTTGTCAAATAAGTCCTCATTTTCTTCTTGTAAATCATCAAGCATTTTAAAAGATAGCTCAGGAGCATCTATCAATTCATCTATTCTTTTTGTAATACTAGTAGATTCTGCAAATGAATAACCTAATACTTTAGCTACGTCTTGTATTCCGTTTTTAACACCAAGAGTAGTTACAGTACCAACTTGACATGTATTGTCATGTCCATACTTATTATTAAGATAATCAATTAGTTTTTGTCTATCGACCATAGATACATCACTATCTATATCTGGACAAAGCTTTCTATCCATTGTTAAGAATCTAGAGAACAGTAAATTATATTCTAATGGATCTGTACCTTTAACTATACCTAGTAAGAATAATGCTAATGAACCTGCACCACTACCTCTACCAGGACCGAATGAACAACCATTCTTATCACCCCAATTGATAGCATCTTGTACTATTAATATATATGAAGCAAATCCTTTAGTTATTATTATATCTAATTCACTTTTAAGTCTAGCTTCGTATTCTAATCTTTTATCCCATAAATTCTTTTTGTTAAGATATTTATATAGATTTAACCAACATTGTCTTGATAACCATGTTTCAGGAGTAAATCCTTCAGGCACTTCTATTTCTGGTAATAATTCGTGGTCAGAACCAAGTTTTATATTATCCTCTACTTTATCAACTATTTCACGAGTATTAGCTAAAGCTTCGCAAACAAGTTGCATATAGCCTTCATCATCGGATTGTCCCATAAATGCTTCAACCATTTCATCATAACTTCTTATCCAAAATTCATGAGCATATTTCATTCTGTTCTCGTCAGTTAGTAATGCACCAGAAGCCATGCATAATAGTACGTCATGTTCATACCAATCATCTTTATTTGTATAATGTGAATCATTAGAAGCTACTAATTTAACACCATACAAATTAGCTATACGCATTAATTGAAGATTAATTTCATATTGTACTTCCCAGTTTAATGGTTGTATTTCAAGATAAAAATCATCGCCAAATACATCAACAAACTCTTTAACCATTTGTTCTGCAAACTGTATATCACCTTTTCTTATAGAGTCACATATTATAGATGATACACAAGCTGAAGTGCATATCAATCCTTCACTATATTTACGTAATAAGTTTAAATCGCAATGTCCTCTACCATTAAATGTACATTTATCATTTGCTTCACTAGTTAATTTAACTAGGTTATCCCAACCTTGTTGATTCTTAGCAATAAGTATAAGGTGATAACCTTTAGTATCATACATATATGGTTTAATTAATTCAGTTATCTCTTTCTTCTTAGCTTTCTCTGGTATCTCTACACCATCTGCTAAAGCTTTCTCTAATGCTAATTCTCTTCTTTCATCAGAAGATAAAGAAAGAGTATTTATATCATGAGTATAATATACTTCACAACCAAGTAATGGCTTAATTCCTTCTTTATGACACATTTTATTGAATGTAAATGTTTCTGCTAAAGTACCATGATCTGTTATAGCAATAGCGTCCATTCCTAATTCTTTGACTTTATCTATAAGATTTGATAATCTATTGTATCCGTCTAACAAACTACCAACTGTATGTACATGTATATGTGTAAAATCTTTCAAAATATCAACTCCCTCCAAGTTATATATCTTAATATAGAAATTATGGCAAAAATAATAGCCAGTTTTTATTCAACTGGCTCCATATATTTTATGTTCATACACAACATACTATTAAATTTATTTAGTGTAAACACTACATTTACTTTTGTTGGACGTCCAGCCTCTTCATAAGTATTGCCATATTTCCAACACCATATACCTTTTTTATTTTCACCTGTCTTATCTTTGAAAAAGAATTGTATATTATTTTTATTATTCTTAGATTCTCTAACATCTTTTATAAATACATCTTTAAGACAAAATACAGGTTCAGATAAATCATTAAAATATAATATGTTATTGTACTTATTTACAATTCTATCACCTAAATCTTTTACTGACAATATTTTATCTACTAACATTGTAGGTTCTTCTGTTTCTTCTGAAATTTGTGCAGATAATAAAATATCGTACACTATACTGTTAAATAAATCAACGAACTTATTAAAATCTTTTTTATGTATAGTAACACCTGCTGCTAATTCATGTCCACCAAAGCTTATTTCCAATTGAGTACTTATAGCTTTGTATATGTATTGTAAATCTAAGCCTGGTATAGAACGAGAAGAAGCAGTTATTAAATCTTTACCATCAGTAAATAATATAGTCGGTACATGTTTTATATTTGTTATATGTGTAGCTACATTACCTGCTACACCTTGTAAACCTCTAACTACTCTTATTACAGATACACAATTATCTTCTACAGTTGCAAGTATTTCAGTCACAGCTGTATCAGTTAGAAGTTTTCTTTCTTCATTTATATCGCATACTTCATTGTACATATCAACTATTCTATCTTCATCAGTTTCAAGTACAAGTTCCATTGCTTTGTTAACATCGCCCATTCTACCACATGAATTTAATTGTGGGCCAAATTCAAATGCTATATCTTTAGGTGTTATACTGTAACCTTTAAATTTATTGTAGTAATTTAATACATTAGTTTCTTCACCATCTGTATTAAACATGCTTTTATATTCTTTATCATTAAGTAAATATAATCCATCTTTTACATATATAATATTTTCTTCTGTTACTGGCATCATATCAGTTATAGTAGCAATAGCTACGTATGGTACATATATTTCATGAAATACTGTATCATTTAACTTATCTTCTAATATGTATTTACATAACTTATATGCAACAGCAGCACCGCATAACCCTAAAGCATTTTCATTATCTGTATCATTAAGATGTGCATCTATTACTATACAATTAGGAACTAATCCTTCTTGTGGTTTATGGTGATCTGTTATTACAACATCTACAGAATTAGATAATAAGTATTCAACTTCTTCTTTCTTAGTTATACCATTATCTACTGTAATAACAAGAGTTCTTCTATTCATAGTAGATACAACATCTTTGCAGAAGTCCATGTTTAATCCATATCCTTCGCATCTATTAGGAGTATACATATGTATTTCACATTCTGATTCTTGTAATAATACTAATCTGCTTAAACAATCATACAATATATAACCTGCATTAATTCCATCGCTATCATAATCATTGAATATATAAATATCTGTACAATCATTTAAATAATTCCATATCTTATCACATGCTTCTTTAGTATTAGTAAGTACGTAATCATTAACTATAGGTTCATATTCGTCACTAGTCAATAAATCTATAGTATTCTTATCATATCCTCTACCGACTAAAAATGATACGATATCTTCATTCAATTGAAGTTCTTTTTTGATTTGTTTTACTAACTCTTTATTAATAACAGGTTCTTGTATTTTCATTAAGCATCTCTCCTCCTACTTTTTATTATTGACTGGTAAATTAGCTTTGCGTCCTGATTTTCTTTTACGCGGTAGCTTATCTTTATCTACACCAATCAAATCACATAGTCTATCTACAGCATTTCTCCTTTTACTATTTATAACTCCTATATTGGTGCCAAATAATTCACTTATCTGTCTATCATTATAGTCCTCTAAGTAATATTTTATAAGTATTTTTCTCTGATAAGGAGTAAAATCTGAAAATAAACTGCTACAGGTGTCACCGTTTACCCATGTGTAATCTGGTAACCCCATCATACTCTCGTAATAATTATCCTCTATAACTACATCATATTCATTACTGTTCTCTCCATTAATTACATCTTCATATTGACAATTTTTGTAGTTAACAACTAAAGGATTTGATATCTGTTTTTTAATATAGCGCGCAACTTCAAAATGATACGAATTTGCGACGTATGCACAGAAATTTTTTCCTTTCTGTTTGTATCTTTTCATTAATGTGAGAAAACAGACATACAAATCTGCTAAAATATCCTCCTCCGATAATTCACCGTATGTACTTTTGACAAAATTAAAGGCATGATATATTTTAGCTTTAAATTCAGCTGAAGTCTTTTTACGATTCAGTGCTCGTTTTAACGATCTGTCTTCTATAAATTGATATATAAATGTTTTTTGTTCTCTTGAGTTCCAATCTATTTGATTATATTTAATCAGAGTTATATAAGACTTGAACAGTGGAGAGAATCTTTGTAATAATATATCAGCCGCTTCTTTAGATTTATGTGAATCAATAGGATCATTAAAATAGGTCTGATATTGAATTACAAGTTCTTCTATCTCGTTCCATTCTTCAAGTCTTTCTTCGTCTGACAATAATAAAAAAGTATAATTATCGTATGGTTTCATTTCTTATCCGTATCCCTTAAATTAAATTTAATAGGCTATAACAAGAAATCTATTTTTTCTTTTTACGTTGTTGATATTCATCCCAATGCAACCATTCATTTTTATATTTTGCTACACATATTAATCCGTGATATTCTGGATACATAAAGTTGAACATTTTCTCCTTTAATTTAAAATCTGCTGTTTTAATCCCTTTAACATCTATGACCTCTACTTTACCATCATTATATGTTATCTTAAAATCTGCTATGTATTTTATAGCAGCCTTAGTGCAATTAGGGTATTGTCTTTGTAATGATTTGAATGATTTATCATCTTCATATACGAATTTTTCACCTTCAGGTGTTAATATGTATTTAGGTTGTAAAATAAATGAAGGTTGTAATTCGATAGATTTAATATTCAATTTATTTTTATTCGTTGTAATATAAGTATAGTACTCTGACTCGGTTTGTGAATCAAATTTTATACCATTAACAACTGTTTTATTATGATAAATCTTTCCCATTTGTTTTGTTTTTCTTTTTTTCTTTGCCATCTTTTTTATCACCCTTTATAGACTTTTTATTTACACTAGAAAAATCTGGATTGAATTCGAATTCTTCTTTAAGATATATGCCTGTAGGATTCTTTCTTTTTCTTGCCATATTCTCACCTCTTTCCGTCTTTAAATGGATTATATGGATCTAAATTAGTACTAGCACCCCATGATGAGCATAAATGTTTAATAGCACATGAATTACATTCATATCCATAATGAGGATAAACTATATTGCTTTCTATCCCTTTGCATACATTCTCTACTATTAAATATAGTCTATCGAAATCTTTTGTATTACGTATTGCAAAATCATTTGAGTTTTGATTGAAATTGTAAAACGTAAATACAGCCATTTTATTATATACTTGCTTAATTACAAGTGCATCGATAGTACATTTTAAATCTGAACGTCTTTTAAATTCGTCAGGCTTTGTTTTAGAGAATGAAGGAATCAATACTTCTATTTGAGATCCTCTATCTATTAATATATTCAATTGACCAGTAATTGTATAATCTGTTCCAGGAATGTCTAATGAATATGGAACATTTAAATCCATAATATTAGGCCTATTATTATATAGATATTCATATGCTCTATATAATCTACCCCAGCCATGTATTACATTTATGTTTTTTATGATATCTTGATTTTCATAACATACTTTATCCCAATACTTTTTAATTTTATATTCTAAATTATCTACACCTTCGTATGTATATTTACTGATAAGGTAATTAAATGCATCATGAAGACAACTATTAAATGTCTTTCTTTTAATGTCATGTCCATTGTGTGAAGCTAAAAACTTAATTGGACATGACATATAGTTTAACAAATCTTCTTCTTTAATTATCATGCTTACCACCAGTAAAAGTTATGTTATCTAACTCTACTCTTGGTTTTGTGACCATGACATTTAATTTCCATGCTTCATGCTTATCAGTATCACATACATTAAAATTTCTAGAAGTACCATCTACTCCTTCTTTAAAGCATTCAATACATTCAGGGTCTCGTTCATCATAGTTTCTACAGCCATAACACATAGGACACTGTTTGTAATTAGGACAAGATATCTGATTACCTCTAACCATATTAGGTTGCTTTGCTATATTCATAAGCACTACCTCCCAATACTATTCTTTCTTAGTAGCTTTTCTAGTAGATTTAGTAGCATGTTCTTCTTTTTTATTTTCTTTTTCCTCTTCTTTAGGAGCTTCTTTGAATTCTTCTGGAGGTTCTGCTACTTCCATTTCGTCTAATGCAGCCGCAGGATCGATTAACATATATTTTCCTAACATCTTTTTAAAGCAATCCATACAATAGCATTTTCTATTACCGTTTTGAGTTACGGCAAAACATTCTTTATATTCTAGTTCGCCATAATTATTTTTGCCTTCTTTTTTAGCACATTCATAACAGTAATCCATTGGACCACCAAGTTGTATTCCGTCTCTTCTTTCTATATCCATAAGAGCCATTTATATCACCACCTATTTTTTTTATAATTAATAATATATAAAAAAGTCTAGGGAATATATAATAATTACTCCCTAGACTTAATCTAATTTTTTTCACTAGTAAAGTTTTTATAATTTTACTTCAACAATTTTAACGTATTTAGTGCTTGCAGTTATATAAGTATTACTGATTGTTTTATACATCTTTGTAGAACCATTTGCTGCAACCAATGGTCCATCAGCATATGTAACACTTTGTCCTGGCTGTAATTCAGCTATAGCATCAGCATCCCAATCAGCAACTTCTCTGATATTGATAGGAGAATTTGATATATTTTTTATCATTTTTCTGACAGATTGAACTTCTTCAATACCATCTAAATATGATTCTTTAACATATCCATAGCTTCCGTCGTATACTATTTTGCACCATCCGTTATCGCATATAGCTTTTATTTCTACTTTAGTATCATCTTTTAATGAACCTAACTTATCATAAGTAGTACCAGGGCCTTTTCTTACATTTAATGTAGAATTAGGTACGTTAACATAGCCTACTTTATTACAAGCAGTTTCTTTAACGCTTGGTTGTGATGTAGTTGTTCCTGATGATACTATACTATTGCCTTTACCGTTAGTGCAGTTACGTATATTCTTTTCAGTTAATTTACCTTTTAAGTAATTGTAACAATCTAGTTTAAATTGATTCCATTTATCTTCATGATCTACAAAATATTTAGGACATATCTTATAAGCTCTACCAACAACATCTGTATGTCTTATAAAATCTTTGCGTGGATCTAACCCATAGTATTGTGCAAGCCATGCTCCTAATTTAACCATTGATACATATTCTTTGTCGCTATAGTGATCATCAGATCCAGTAGTTGCGCACTCAATGCCAATAGAATAGTAGTTAGCGGCATTTGTTGTCCATGCTATTCTTTTCATTGGAACATACTCATATATAGTACCGTCCAAGTCCATAACGAAATGAGCTGAAGCGTATCTATTTCCTTGTTCGCCTCTATTTATAGAATTGAACCAGTTATTAATGGTGTTAATACCTTTAACATCATGTAGACCTGTATAATGCCAGGCTATCTTAGTTGTTCTAGATCTTATACCACCAGCGATATATTTACTAATTCTAGCTGGTGTTTTATTAACCATAGTTGGTTTCTTAACTGTCATTAATTGTCGCTTCCTTTCTTTATATTTATTTACCGCCTTTCTTTTTCTTTCCTCCTTTTTTACATGCCATATTACTCACCACCTTTTTTATTAGTTACATTATCTAAACCTTTAGTACTATTATCATTCCATATTCCTAAAAATGCAGTTATTACTGCTACTATAGATACTGGATTATTTAATATGCTTACTAATGCTTGACCTAATAATTGCCAGCTAGTCAATTGATTGAAATCAACACCACTAGCGCTAAATATTAATGCCACAACGCTTAGCCAGAAATATGGACTTTTTAATTTAGTATGTTTATCTAAAAATTCCTTCATGCTTGTCACCTCTATTTTTTTAGACTATTATAGATTAAATCTAAAGAACTACCATTTTTCTTATGATTGTTACTTCTATTAAGTATTTCTTGTAGAGCATTATTATGAGAATGCTCTTTTCTATTTATTATATTATCTATTATATCTATAGCATTTTTATTACCAGTTCCCTTTGAGTTTGTTAGTTCTAAAGATTCTTTTTTTATAGTTTTAGTTTTTGATTTTTTAACTTTATAAGATTGTATAGTTTTAATTTGGCGAGTTAATTGTTTATGATATCCATGATCACAGCCATTTTCTACCCAATAATAATTTCCTAATTGTTGTGTGGTAGTAGCTTTACCGTATAACCATGAATCTTTATTTATAAGACCAGCATATGTAGCTAATAGTCTAATCATATATCTATAGCCATCTTCTACTGTATCGAATTTTTCCCAGCCGCCCCTTGCTTTTATACCGCCTGGGTTGTTATAACTAACGAATAAATGAGATTTCCCATATCCTGTTTCTATACTAGATATTGCAACAACTATAGTAGGATCTATTCCTATCTTTTTACAATAATCATAGATAAAGTCTAAGTTATCTAGCATTTTATCACTAGCGTTGCGGTCTTTTAAAAATTGTCTGGATTGAGATACATCAGTTGTAGCATATGTTGCTATATCATAAGCGCTTACTGAAGCTCCTGTTAAGAATATTAATGCAAATGCAAGAAACAATACTAATAACTTTTTAGTTTTTCTTCTCATATTTATCACCGTAGAAATAATCCATATCTACATAACCTTTTATACCCTTAACATAACCCTTAGCACCATATTGCCACATTGAATAATCAGTTTTCTTATAAGTATTAGTTCTAGTCCATTGAGCTATCCATATTTGCCATTTTTCTAACATTGATTTTCTGAAATAATTATTAGAGAAGTCTAAGTTAGTATATATACCAGCTTCATATCCATAACTCGTTATTGTAGAACAGAAAGCATCTGCCATATTTGTAGTCAATACTTTAGTAATAGATTTACCTCGTTTATGAGCATAATCTACACTATCATATTCATAATCAAAATATACTGGCAAATCAATCTCATTTTTATAAGGCTTAATTATATCAGCACATACTTTAGCTTCCTTAACTGCCATGTCTACTGTGTATGCATAACTGAACCAATAAATACCTATATAAATATCGTTTTTTATTGCACCTTCTATATTACGTTTAAATTTCTTATCTTTCGTATACCCATATCCTGCTCTGATAACAGCAAATTGAATTCCAGCTCCTTTAACTTGTTTCCAATTTATATTGCCATCCCATTTAGATACATCAATACCGATAAGAGTTCCTTGAATTTTCCCTTTCTGTAAGTTAGCTTCATTAAGCTCTTTTTCGTTTTTGATTATCTTCACATCTTTAGGCTCTTTATTATCTTTATTTGCCTTTGCGGATTTTTTGAAACTATATAACAACTCCATTGCTCTTGAGCTATTAGTACTATGCTCTCTATTTATAATATCAAATATGATATCGGTAGGTGCGCAATAAGAAATATTAGGCACACATACCATCAATGATACTAATAGCAATGCAATTATTTTTTTCATATAGCATCACTCTACTTTTTAGTTCTGAAAATATTAAATATTATAAATCCAGCACCACCTAAAAGTGCCATCTTGAAGAAATCAACTAGTAAGTTAACATAATTTTCTTGTATAGCTTGGAATGTTGCTCCACTTGGAGACCAACCTATAGCTAATACTAGCATAATCATGCACAAAGCTGCAGCTAATAAGCCATTTCTATGTTGTTCAAACCATGTAGGATTTGGATTAGGACAACATCTTTCGCAATGACAACCAACTGGATGAACATCTGGATCAACAACTTCTTTTTTAGGTTCTTTAACAACTTTTTCAACCATTGGTTCGTAAGTTGGTCTTTGTCTGTGTTGATAACAATCAAAGAAATTAGCACAAGTACCACATTCTTTCATGTTATTGTAATTAGGACAATTAGGTCTATTAAAGTTTACATTAACACCAAGTACGCTAGCTTTGTCATTAATATCTCTGATACTATCAACTAATTCTTTATTAGCTTTAGTAGTTATATCAGCTATTTCTTCAGCGACTTCTTTTTCTTTTTTTAATTTAACATTTTGAAGTTCGCGAAGATCTTTTTCATCAAGAGCATTTTGCATCTCTCTTACTATTGATCTTTCATCTTTCTTTCTAGCCATTGACTTCTCACTCCTTTCCTGGTCAGTATTTATAATGTTAGACGATGAATAGTCTACACTATAGCTAAATAAAAATTTTCAGTGTACAAATCTAATCTTTTAACTGCGTTTTTTCTAGGAGCTATGCAATAATAAACTTTGTTATTAACTTTATAATACTTACCAGTTTCTCCTTTGATCTTTCCAACTACCTCTATTGGATTATACTTAGTACCTTCTAAATCTATATCTATGGTTTCTTGTACCGTATATCTTTTACCATCTAATAGAAACTCGCCATCTTTAGATTCAACTAGTTTATAGATCAATTTGTATCACCTCCAATTCTTGTCCCTTTCACTTAACTATTACCAAAACAAAAAAGCCTTAGTACAAATATACCAAGGCTTAATAAAATATTTTTTTATCTATTTTTTAGCTAAGTCATCTATTATAGCTTGTATTTCACTGTCTGCAACTATTTCATATGGATAATCTATTTGAGCAGTTTTGCTATTACCTAAAGCAATAGTAACACCTGTAACAGTACCATCTTCTGCAGCTACATCAGTAGCAGTTATAGTCAATCCATTAACTGCAGCTTTAGCATCGTCACCAGCTTTTTTAGCTTCTGCTATTGTACCAGTTACTGAAGCATCTCCAGTTACTTTAGCAACAGCATTATCTAAAGCAGCTTTATCGCCATCAACAAATTTATCCAATTCTGCTTTATTTGCATGACTATGATTAGAACCTTTTAATGTATTTACAGTAGTTTGTAAATCGCTAACATCTTTAACAAGACCTTTAGCACTAGTACCTACTGTAGTTTTAAGAGCATTTACATCTGTTCTTAATCCACTTTCTACACCTTTAGCTCTAGTAGCTTCATCAGCTATTTCTTTATATAAACCAGTAGCAGGTTTTTCACCAGCAGCTTTAACACCTATGGCATCTTCAGTTTTTTGTACTCTGTCTCCTACTGCTTTAACAGCTTCTGAAGAAGCAACTTTAGTTACAGTACCTATAGCTTTTTGTAAACTAGCTATAGCAGCTTTATTATTAGATACGCCAGAAGCATTATCAGCAACTTTTTTAACAAGTCCTGTAGCTTCAGTTTCTTTTCCTGCTTCTTTACCAACCAAACCTTCAAGAGCAGTAGCTCTATTAGCTAAAGCTGAATCAGCAGCTTCTAATTTTTGTACTTTAGTATCGTAATCTGTTTGTTTAACTCTTGCAGCTATGTCACCAGTCATTTTTTTAGCAGCTGCACCATCACTAGTTATATAGTCTTGGATTTCTTTTAATGTATCTATAGCGCCTTCTTTAACATCAGCAGCTTTCATAAATGTATCTATTTTAGTTTTAGCATCGTTAGCAGTACCTTGTGCAGCATCAGCAGCTTCTTTAGCTTCAGTTATTTTTCCTGATAATTCAGTTTTATCTGCTGCTTTTAAGTAATCTTTTTGTACATTACCTATAGCAGTTTCATTAGCAGCAACTCTACCTGTAAGTGCTTCAGCAGCAGTATTAACAGCAGATATTTGACTAGCTACAGATTTTAAATTACCTTTTTCATCTGTACCTACAGCAGTTTTTAATGCATCTATATTACCTTCAGCAGCAGTTACTTTTTCAGATACAGTACTTAAAGAACCTTTAGTAGCGTATTTACCAGCAGCATCGTCTTTAGCGTCTTTTAAAGCTTTCTTGATAGAACCTTCAACAGTATCTTCACCTTCGATTGTGTCTAATCTACCAGCTAAAGCTTTTTCAGCATCTTTAGCTCTACCTTGTTCAGTTGTTAAATCTGCAGCATCTGCTTTACCAGCTAATGCAGTAGTCATATCTGCTTTAGCAGCTTTTTTATCTATTTCTGCTTGTAAAGCGGTTTTAGCAGTATTTATTTCACCAGTTATAGTAGTATGTAATTTTGTATCTTGACCATCTGCATAGTCTTTAGCATCTTGTAATGCTTTAGCTATAGAACCAGCACCGTCGCCTTGTATAGTGTCTAGTTTACCTTCTGCAGTAGTCACTCTAGTAGTTAAAGCTTCTATACTCTTATTATTATTAAGAGCGCTTGTAGCTACGGTATTTATTTCGTCATGAAGTTTAGCATAAATACCTTTAGATAAGGTATTTAATTGTTCATATGTTATTAATCTTTTTTTAGCCATTTATTTGCACCATCCTTATACAGTTTCTTTATCTAAATTATTTATTATTGTTTCAACTTCAGTTACAGTAATGACTGGTATATCGACTTTACCAAGTTGAACAGCACCTTCGCCATTACCGAAATCAAGTGATATAGTTAAATTGCTATCGTCTTCTGAACCAGATAAAGCAAATTTATTTACAGCGCTAGCTATTGAAGTATTAACAGTATTTTGATCAACCTTAGTACCTAATGCAGTTTTTAATTCTTCTAAAGAATCTTTAACTGTAGCAGGTTCATCTGTTCCACCAAATCCTTTTAATATAGCATCTAAAGCATCAACTTTACCACTAACTGTATCAGCATTACCTTTATTTGTTTCAACTGTTTGTTGTAAAGCTTCTAATGCAGAAGCATCAGCTTTTTTACCTATAGCAGTTGTTAGAGTGGTAACAGCATTTTTGTCATTGCCTAATGCATCTGCTAATTCTTTTAAAGTATCTAGAGTTTCAGGAGCTCCATCAACTAGAGCAGCTACTTTTTCGTCTACATAGCCAACAACGTTACTTGCAGTAGCAGTTTCTGGTAATGTACCAACTAATTCTTTTAATGCATCGAAATCGCTTTTAACTGCTTTGTCATCTAATGCAGCTTGTAAACCAGTTACATCTGCTATTTCATGAGTATGAGCAGCTAATTGTTTTTCTAATGCTTCTATTCTAGCAAATAAACCAGTTGCAGCAGTATCGCCTTCAGTTGCTTTACCTACAGTAGTTTTTAATGATGCTAATTGAGCATTTAATCCTGCTATAGTAGTGGCGTCGCCACCTTCACCTGTACCTGTAATAGCATCAACTTGTTTTTGTAAGTTAGTTAATGCATCTGAATTTGCTATAATAGAATTGATTATAGTTTTGTTGCTTAATTCTGTGAAAGTTTCTTCTTTATCGAATCCAACTTTCCATACATCGAATTTAAGTTGTCCGTCTGCATCTTTTTTATATTGATAGAATTTTTCTTCAGCAGCAACGTAGCACAACATACCTTCTTTTAAGTTATCAGTAGGTAGGACATTCATTTCTGCTACACTATCAACATGGTATAAGCCACCACGTATATCATTACTATCTACAAGCCAGAATGTACCGTTATTGGCTTGTTTAATATTACTAATTAATGTAATTGCCATTCAAGTCCACCTCCTTATTTAACTATTATGTTTTGAGAACCTAGATTTGCATTTTCTGACTTATAGATTACAAATGAAGTAGTATTTCCACTTGCATTAGTAAAATCTATAGTAGCTGCTAACTCAAAACCACCGTCGAATCCACCTACGTTGAATGTAGGAGTTCCGTAACTTGCAGGGAAACAATAGAACATATATTTTCCAGCTCCTGCATTCATATTAAATGAGCCTTTTTGTCTGCTTGTACAGAATTCTTTACCAGATAAGCCTAATACAAAAGCACTGTTGTATTCAGCTGGTACTTCTGCAACACCAAAATATCTTTTATGTTTGAAGTTAAATGAACCACTTCTTGAACATGCTTTTAATTTATTATCATTACCTGATACAGTAAATGTAGTATTAGCTGTTATATTTCCTGTATAAGCATATTCTCTAACTTCTGGATCGTCTAAAGCTATAGTAGTTCCACCAGCTTTTAAGTTTTGATTAGTTATAGCTTTATTATAAGACCATGTAAATTTAGGATTAGAAACAGTTGATCCTATTTCATAATCACCAAATGCAGGAGTTGAAGAGAATGATTTAACAGAAGGTGTAACATATAATAATTGATCTAATGCATCAGCAACAGATTTCATTTCTGGATATTGTTCATTAGTATATGTAACGTCTGTAGTTGCATGAGTATGTTCTTTTGCAGCATATACATCATCATGATTATGATCTATCTTAGCATAAACGTCGTCATGATTATGATTTTTATCAGCTTTTTCAGCTATTTGAGTAACAAGTCCAGCTACAGTATTGTCACCATCTTTTAATTCATCTTCTAATTTCTTTAATGTGTTGTAAGCTTCGTCAGCTCCACCAATTAAATCACTTACTTTACCATCTACGTATTCTGTAGTAGCTAAACCATCTACGCTAGGTATAGATAAGCCATCTATTTTTTTATCTAATCTATCTACTTCTGCAAATAGACCAGTAGCAGCTTGAGGTTTTTCACCTTCTACTTTAGCAGCACCTACTTTAGTTTCTAGTGAAGCTATTCTTTTTTCTTCATCTTCGTTAGCTGTTTCTAAACCAGCGATTTTACCATCAATTGCATCAGCTCTTGCAACTAAGCCAGTAGCAGGAGTGCCTTCAGCATCACCTTCGCCAGGAACAGCGGCTTTACCTACTATATCTGAAACTTTTTTGACTTCAGCATCAGTATAGTCTTTAGCCTGTTTAACTGCACCATTATCGGTAGAAGTTAAATCTGCTATATCTTTTTTAACATTAACTAAATCAGCTGCAGCACTATCGGCAGTAGTCTTAGCAGCATCAGCGGCATCTTTAGCTACTTTTTCTGCTTCTTGAGCTCTAGCTTTTTCTGCTTCGACAGCAGCTTTAGATTTGTTATTAAGACCTTTAGCTAAAGCTTCCAATGCAGCTTGATCAACTAACTTTTTATTAAAATCAGCCATGTTTAATCTCCTTTCCTATTCTATACTATTTAAAATATTATTTATATCATCTGTAGTAGTTATATCTACAGAAGACATTTCATTAGTTTTATTACCTAATAATTTTAATTTGTTATCATTCAATGAAAGAGTGTCTGCGAAGTCTGGTTTATTAGTTATATCATTCCAATCAGAAGAAGCAGTCACACCAGAGTCTTTTATTATTTTCTTTATTTCTGTTAAATCTGTTTGTACAGTATTAAGAGATTCTTGAATAGTAGAAATGTTAGTGGAATTTGTGTTAATATCTTTTTTTATTATGCTAAGGACTTCGCTTAAGGCATTGGTAGTTACTACTTTGTTAGACATGATTATTCACCACCTTATTTTTGTGTATTATTAGATGCTTTAACATCTATAGCGTTATACATATTTACTAGTTCTTCAGATGTTGCGTATTCTATTGAGTCAGTTGTTGCATATGTAGGTAATTTGTTTTCATACAAATCTATAAGGCCTTCTACTAAAGTTTGTTGTCCCATATCTGTTCTTAATTGTTCCAATTTAGTAAGACCGTTTGTGCTTCCAACATCTAATAAAACCTCATTCACTTTAGAGCTAAAATTATCAACTGTAGCAATAGCTTTTTCAGCTTGTTTAAAAGTTGCATTTATAGCATTTACTACTTTAGTATCATTACCAGAAAAATAATTTGGATTTAAGGCTTTATTTTTTGCTGTGCTAGTAGAATAAGTCATATTAGGATTGGTGCTAGAATCAGTTTTTTCTGTTAATATATCAGCCTGCAGTACTTTTTGTTCATCAGTTAAAGCCATTTATATCACTTCCTTTAATTAGAATCTTCTTACTAAAACAAATATACAAGTAGTATCAGGAGAACAGTTTAATTCTACTTCTTTATTTAAGAAGTCATGAAATGCCCAGTTAACATTGTTTTTAACCCAAGCTGGACATTGACCTAATAATCTTGTCCATGCTGCGTCATCACCACGTTTTTGAACTACTTGACCACCTTGACCTTCTCTTAAACCATCCATTGGTATCATACAATCATAACGACGATCGTAGTCTTTCATGTCAGTAGTAGCTACAACGTATAATTCATATGCACCAGCTTCAAGTCTATCAGCAAGAGCCATTTCATCTGCATCATTTTCTGCTCTTAATTTAGGAGATGGTATAAATGATCCTATAGTAGGTTGTGCATATTCAGCCTCTACCCATATGCAATCACCCCATGGATTAGTACTATTAACTTGAGTTTGTATTTTATTTACTAACGCTTTTAATTCAGTATATTCTTTTATTTGAGTTAAATCTAATGCACCAGCATCTTGCACTGTAGCATCTACATCATCATATTTAACTTTAACATGAGGTACGTTATCAACATATTCTATAGTAACAGTATCTATACCTACACCTTCAACACCTTGTTCACCCTTAAGAGCTTTTAATTGTTCAGGAGTAAAGTCTGCATAAGTAAATGCATCACCTTTATCACCTTGAGGTCCTTTAAGTGAACCATCATCAAGTTTAGCTTGTAATGTAGTCTTATCTGTAAACATTACTGCAGTTGCATCATGAGTATGTTCTTTATCTGCTTTAGTTTGTATTAATGCTTTAACTGCTGTATCATCATAGTTTTTAACTTCAGCAAGTCTAGCTATTTCAGTATCAGCTACTAATGATTTGCCTTCAGCTTTGTCTACTTTATTATCAAGTGCAGAAGCATCAGCTTTAGCTTGTACTTCTTCTTTAGTAGCTAATCCAGTTATATCTTGATGTTCTGTTAAATATTTGCTGTGATCTATACCTTCAAGAGCAGTTAATCTATTTTTAACGTCTGTATCATCATAATTCTTTACATTTGCTAATCTAGTTATTTCGTCTAAAGATATTAATCCTTTTCCGTCTTCAGCATCAACTTTTTTGTCTATTGCTTTTTGTAAAGCAAGTATATCTGCACCATCTTTAGTTAAAACGTCTATCACTTCTTTTAAAGAATCAAGATCTTCAGCTAAATTGTCTGCTCCAAGTACAGCAGCTATCTTTTCATTAACGAAAGTTTCTGTAGCTAAGCCTTCGATAGAAGGAACTTGTATTCCGTCAATTTTAGCATCAACAGCTTGAACATCTTGTTTAACTAATTGAAGTACTGCTTGTAATCCTTCAAGTGTTATATGTTTTGCCATTAATTATTCACTCCTTTATTTATATAAATCTTTTGTTTCTTCTACAGTAGCTTCTTCTATAGCTACTATTTCTTCTTTATCAGCTTTTTTAGCTAATAAATCAGCTAGTTCTTTTAATGTATCAGAACTTTTATCTGCTCCACCTATTAAATTTGTTATAGCATCTGCTAATTCAGCAGTTGTAGCATAATTAGATAAATCTACACCTTCAGCTATAGCTTCTTGAACCTTTTTACTTATCAATTCATTTAAAGTTTTTTCGTCTACAGATGCATCTCCACCTGTTGATGGTTCAGGTATTTTACCTTCTATAACTTTAATTAAGCATTTTGCTATACCTTCTCTAATAGAGTTTAAATCCATATCATCATATACTACAGCCTCTAATTTACCAGCTTTATGAGTAGTAAGATATATACAATTATATGGATCCATCCAACTAACTGTATTACCATATAAAGTAATCTTTGCTATTTGTTGTCTAGCCATTTTCATTTCTCCTTTCTTATACTTGACTATATTTTTATTACCTGTAGCTTAAAGTCTTATATTGACATAAAAAAAGTATAGAAAATAATTCTATACTTCATATATTAAAGCGTTATATCTCATAGCCGCATCTTCACTACATTCAATACATTTAGAATAATCTGGTGCAAAATTACAGAATGTAATTCCTTTATATGCACTTATTTTATTTTTACCCCAATCTATTTCTATAACTGGTTGTTTGTCTACGGAATCTTCGCTGTCTCTATAGAATATTTTAGCTCCTTGTTTGTTCTTAGACACATCATTATAAACTAAAAAGCATGCATCTAATTCATATTCAAGTGTATTACTATCTTTCAAATCATCCATTGTAGGACGACGATTACCATTTAATTTTCTTAAATGCATAGAAGCAAAAGTTATACAATTCAATTCTATAGATAAATCTTTTATCTTCTTAGCTACCATATCTATTCTTTCATTAGTAGTAAGTTTAAGGTCTGGTATTTCTATATCTTTTAAACTATCTATTCCTATTACAATATTCATTTCTTCATCTATAGCTTTTACGTATGTATATATTTGTCTTGCTTTCTCATATATATCATCTATAGTTCTTATCTCTTGAGAATCGAATATTACAAATCTATTAGATTCTGATTTAAGCTTCTGAAGTCCTTCTTCACGTCTATCTAGTTGAGTAGCTATATTAATAGAATCAGGATGTCCATCTATTATCATTTGTTTAAAACGTCCAGGCTTAGCTACTACATTAATAGGTAATAATTCTCTCATTGCTACTATTCTAGGTATTACTTTATTCTTAGAATCATCTAATGAGAAATATACACCGAATAATTTATTATCTGCATTCATGCATAAATCTTCCATTATATTTAACATTATAGCTGTTTTACCCATATTAGCCGCGCCTGCAAAACAATAAAAACCTGGACTCCAACCTTCTAATCCTTCTGTAAAACTTGGAAAGCTAGGAGTATCAAATCCTGCTTTATTCTCCCAAGCAACTTTATCGAATTCATCTATATCATTTGCCATATTTTCAAAGAAATTAGTAGCAAGTATTTTATTATCTAATTCGTCAACTGTTTCGATACTTAAATCTTTATCAGCATCTAATAAGCTCTTTATATCTTCTCTCATTATATCCCCTCATTTCATAAGATTATAATTAATAATCTATATATAAAATTATTTTTTATTAATAGAACAGCCTTTTACGCACACATCTAAATCTTTAAATGCTGAACAGCCATAGAACATATTATTTCTAGAGTTTTGATATGCACTAAACACTGTAGCATTAATTTCAGATTGAGGTAAAGGTTCCTCATTCTTTGTCATATTCCATTCAGTAATAGTCTCACGTACATCTTCGAGGCTTTCACCTATTTGGAATAAACTATTGGCCAAAGCAACTGTAGTATTGTTTCTTTGACCATTGGTTGCACCATTTTGTAATATATATTCAACGCAAGGAAGAAGCTTACGTTTTTTTATATATTCTTGAGCAAGCTTAGTATCTATTTTCTTTCTTTCTTGTTGTTCAATAGTTTCAATAAGCTCATCAAACTTTATACGAGCTTGCTCATTATATTTGTATAGCGCTATTTTCTTTTGTTTAGGATGTGAAGCATATTCTTTTAGCTCGTCATAAGTCATAGCTTTAGTACATCCATTAGGTTGTTTTTTAAATAACTTATTATAAGGAAGATATACTTTATAAAGACCTGTTTTAGTATTAACTGTATTAGGCACTCTAAACAATCTTCTGTTATCGTATATCTTAGTATCGATACATTTTGTTATAGTATAGCTTTTGATATATAAAGCTATTTTTTTGAATTTCTTATTAAGATCACGATTAGGCTCAAATCCAAATACTTTATCACTGATAAGTATATGAAAACCCTTTGAACCAGAGAAATATAATTGTATGTCTGATTTATCTATTTTAAATGTATCGCATAACTTCTTATATACTATTTTCAAATCTATAAGTAATTTATCGTAATTGTTTTCTATATCATCTATATCTAAGTCAAGATAAAATGGAGCTACAAAATTAGTTGTAGCTATATCTTCAGACTCATAAGAATATATAGTCATATATGTATCTCCATCAAATCTTTTTATTGCTTCATTTAACTCTTTTTTATCTATGTAATAATTTCTGCTAAAATTATTATTTATTTTCCCACCAACTTCTATTATATTACAACTCAATTTAATCCCTCCATATTACTTTTTTATATACTGAAGATTCTACCATTCTGATTATTCTAGCTAATAAATCTCTATCTATTTTTAAATCAAATGGGCTAGATATACTTTCCTTATTATCTATATTATAATCTATTGCAAATAATATCAAATCGATAGTTTCAATTCCTTCAATATGATATTGTTTTAGTAAAGATTCTAATGCTCCTTTGTCTCTTTTGTGATTTCTTAAAGAGTTAGGAACTGATAATATGCCATAAAAATAGCTTAATAAATCTTCGATAGAATATTGAGTTTTCATTTCTAAATAGAACTTCTTAGATATTTCTTTTATATTTGGATTCCATATTGAAGTATCTGGCATTATTCTAAGTTCTGAATGATAATAAAATTTATTAGGTTTTAATAAACTATTTTCATATAATTCATCAGTTATTTCTGTACCGTGTTGTAATAAATAATTTAAAATAAAGTCATAATTATAATCGTTATCGAACATATAACATATAAAGTTATATATCTTTTTCTTTATATCTTGCGAAATTTCATAACCATATGCTATACTAACATATGTGTCCATTAAATCATTAATAGGCATAATATTCCAACTCCCTTTTATAGTAATATTATTCATCTTGCATATATACTCATACCATATCGGCATATTATAATATATGCAAAAAAGAGAGGACTTATAACCTCTCTTTTTTAATTATAATATTTTATTTGCTCCTATGTATATACTTTTTACAATATTATTCCCAATATATATAGTTTTTATATTACTACTACCTAGATAAATCTTATTTGTTGTTGGAGTATCTCCACCTGTACCAGCTTCGGTTACATCAATTGTATATGTCATGTTTGTAAATTTTACATTATATGAACCATATTTACTTTTTGCGGCTGAAGTAGTAACAGATGTTATAGTTGCATCTGTTCCTAAATCAATACTAAATGATGTACCAGATGTATTAGCAGGTACATCTTGATTATTAATTTTTATTGAATTTATACTACTATTACTTGCAGTTACTGTACCAGTTAATGTACAAGAATTGACTGTTGCACCCTCTGGAATATCGGGTAAATTCCATGTAATTTTACCAGACGCACTACTAGAAAAATATGAAAATTTCAAGGTTGTATCATTTGGAGTCGATGTTAGTGTTGCCATTATACATCACCTTTTTCAATTACAAGATATATGGTATTGTCATCTTTTGGATCTAATGCATCATACTCTGTTTGAGTTAAAGAAGCGAGTTTAAATCCGCCTAAATTTGATATTGCTTTATTTGCTTTAGTATTAACTTCATTAATTGCTCCAGGTATATATTTATTATTTGTTTTTAAAGATCCATCATATTTTGGTTGTGACGCAGAAATGCTGCAGCCTAATCCATATGTATTTGAAGTTATAAAATCTATTCCTAGTTCTCTATAAGATTCTATCATATATTGATCATTAACTGTCCAACAATTAACCAACAATCCCATTTCATGACACTTTTTGATTAAGTCTAAACTTACATGAGTATTATGCACGTCTATACCAGAATTACCTAATTTTAACACATTAAGTAATAAATCATCTGTAATTGCTGTAGCTTGGTATACTATAACTTGGACATGAATTAAATTAGATACACTACGAACTAATTCCATACAAGTTTGACTGCCTATACACATGCAACGATCTTCCATACCATATTCTCTTATTATAGAAACCATTTTTTTATAATATTTAATATCGTTGTTCTTTATCCCTTTAACTTCTATAATAGGAACGGCTCCATATTTTTTACATATAGATATATAATCTTCAAATTTAGGAATTTTTAATCCTGGATAATCACTTATGTTTTTACCAGTATCTACAGTGCAAGCTTGTACTTGTTTATAAGTCATATCATTGACAGCACCAGTTCCATCTGTAGTTCTATCTACAGTAGCATCATGGATGCATACTAATTCTCCATCCAATGTATTATGTATATCTGTTTCTATACCCCAAAATCCAGCAATACAAGCGGCTTCAAATGAAGCTATTGTGTTTTCTGGTCTAGCAGAATACAATCCTCTATGTGCTATAGTTTTACCTATAGATGGCGTTGTAATAGCTGGAGGAAATTTATACATCATATCTTTTAAAGTACCATTAGTTCCATTTCCAAGCTTAACTGATTCTAGATCAGTTACGGCAAAGCTGTTATTTATTATATTAGATTTTAATTCCACTATTAATCACCACCTTATTGTTTTAAATGATTGTAAACTCTAAATTCACTAAAAGTTATTTTATCAAAATAATAAGCTTTTGAAGGATCATTGTTTCCTAAATAGAATCCTGTATTAGTAACATTCATTGTTGCTGAAATAGTAGCATCATCACCAATTTTAAGATAACATATATTGTTCACGCTATTATATCTTAATACTATTGTTTTTCCAACTATATACTGTGGATCCATCGCATCGTTAGAATCATTTGTAAGAGCTTTAGTTGCACCTATTTTAGCTCTCCATCCTAAAGACTTACTTAGATACATAGATGGTGTATCTGAATTAGATCTAAATACTCTACCATATGAAGTATTATTATATACTATTTCTGATACTACTAATTCTACTGTCCAAGAACCTGTACTAGCATCTGCAGTCCATGGAATTTCAATATAAGCTTGACCGCTTAAAGTTAATCCTTTACTTGTTATTTCTGCAGTTCCTCCAGCTGAAGTATTTATAGTGGCGTTATATTTGTCTCCACCAGTACCATTATTTGTAATAACGTTATTTGTTGGATTATCAAATAAATCATAATTTATAATATTAGAATTATATCCTTCAGTTGCATACATAAATGTAACATCTTTATAATAAGTACCGCTTTCTATAGATAATATAAATTGGTCTCCATCGTTATCTGAAGTAATTGTAGGGAAGTCTATAGTTACAGTTTGAGCTGTACTATAGTTATCAGGAGTGAATGTTAGCATGCTTGGTGATACTGTCATAACGCTATTATTACTTGTTAATGAAACAGTTTGATTTTGCAATGGTTTGTCTTTCAATCTTATTGTTAACGTAGAATCTGTAGACGCTGATGCATACATCAATGAATTACTAACTATTAAATCTCTATAAGGATAAGATGATATTGATGTATATATAGCACCATCAACCGCCTCTTCTGCTGAAACTTTATTTTTATCACTATACTTTTTTAATCCAGTTACAGTATCGGCTAATTGTTTTACTGTAACTTTGCTATCATTACTCAATATAGTCACCTCCAAGTATTGTGTTTATTGTTGTTTTAACTTCGTCATCAGTTGCAACATCAGAACCTCCAGTACCAGCTGAAGCAATAGCATTTTGTACATATTCTTCTGTAGCTAATCCATCTATACTAGGTATAGTTGGTTTATCAGTTAAGTCATTATAACTATGTTTAGCTTGGCTATAAGCATAAGCAGCGTCATAATTAGCTTTTAATTCATTTGTTAAATCATTATGAGTTAAACTCATACCTTCTGCTTTATCTACTTTTTTACCTATTTGAGTAGATACAGTTGTAGCAAAGTTGGCATCGTTTCCTAATGCTGTAGCTAATTCTTGTAATGTATCTAAAGTTTCTGGTGCTGAATTAACTATTCCCGCTACTTTATTATCTACATAAGTTTCTGTAGCTAATCCAGTTAATGATTGATGTTCAGTTAAAAAATTACTATCATTAGTTAACTCTGAAGTCTTAGTTGGAACAACTATTGAAGCTTTGACATCATCTACATATTTTTTATTAACAAGGTCTTTATTATCTGTTGGAGTTCCTTCTTGAGTAACCTTACCAGCAAACCAAGCATTTCCAGACCAATCTAATGTATATGCATTTTTTCTTGCAGTTTTTGAAGTACCGTTACCAACAATATGAGCATATTTATTGGCTTTATCTTCTACATTAAATTTACCTTCCACATGTTGATATTGTGAAGATGCTAAAGTATATGAACCTTCAGCATGAGAATAGCTCGCACTAGCTACACAACGTCCACCATGAGCTAAAGTAGCTGGGGCTGTAGCTGATGTATTAACACCTAAAGCTGTTGAAAAATCATTATTAGCTACATTATTATATCCTAAAGAAACACTGCCAGTTCCTATTTTTCCAATTCTATTCATTCCTAAAGAATTTAGAATACCTAAGTCTTTAGGCATTAAATAAGTAGGCATATATTGTATATCCATTTTTATCACTTTAATAATAGGTGGATTTTGTAATAATGTATCTGAAAGTTCTATAGCTACTGATGATTTAGTTACATCTTCATTATATTGGTTATTACTATATCCTACTTTATTATCAATAGTTAAAGAAAAATCATCGCCTTGAACATGTATAGTTTCATAAACTATATCCTTTCCTGGAATATTATTAATACATAAACATCTATAACGTACACCATTAACTTCTACATGATATTCAATTCCTTCTTCTAAATATGAAACAACATCTTGTTGATAAGTATAACTATTATTAACAAAAGAATCTTTCATTGTAGAAGTGTCTATAGATACGCATTCTGTTTCTGATTTAACATATGCTACTTTAGTATCATCTACATATTTTTTAAATGTTTCAATTGAAGGCATGTCAACCCATTTATAATCAAAATCCGTATCACTATTTTTAGCTAATACTTTATTTATTGTTCCGCCCTTTATATTAGAAACAATTGATTTTACATTCATATCAATATATTCAAATGATTCTAATACACCGTTAGAATTTACTTTGGCAACTTTACCAGTTCTATATTCAGTAATTAATTTACTTCCATCACCTTGTAAATCTGAATAGCATAAACCATATATTGTTGTGATAGCTCCAGTACTATCTGGTATTTGAGCATCTCCTGCAATAAATACTAAATTATGCTCAGGTAATAATGGAAATAAAGCAGGACCAGTCTTATTTTCATCATTTATAAGTATAATTGGTAAAGCTTTAGAGTCTACATATTCTGTTTTTGCGTAAACATTATCTAAGACATTGGTTTTGTATAAATTCAATGTCTTTTTAATTGTATCTAAAGTTTCTTTCTTTGTAAGCATTGTATCACTCCTTATAAGATAATTTCTTCGTTAACTATAAAGTTAAATTCAATACCGTTTAAGCTTAAGTATTCTTTATCGTCGTTCGCGACGTTCTTCTTAACAAGAGGAATCTTAGCATACAATTTATTAGTGTTCTTAGATATTCTATTAATAGAAGCTTCTGATGAAGTATAAACTCTACCAGTTAATGTATTATTAGAATAATTAGTATAAAGCTCTATGTCGTACATATCACATGTAGTTTTAAACTTACCATTAGCAGTATATAAAACTATATCATTGTAAATATATTCAATAAAATCATCAGCTATTATAGGAACTATTACAAAAGAAGTGTCTGCTAGGAAATCAGCTTCCATAAAGTATATATGTTTTAAGCCGAAAGGATACACAGATATGTTATTTACTTCTGTAGAAAAATTGATTTTGAAAGTCATAACGACTTTAGAGAATTTTACTTTTTTGTTAAGTATGATTCTAGTTTTGCCAATATTGTCAAATCCTTGAACTGTAGTAATTGGTGTACTAGATAAATTGCCTGTAGTGTCAAGTGCATAGCATTCTAAAGAAGTAAGGCTGTATGCTCCTTTTATATATGGATCTATTTCTATAACATTAAATCTTGAAGTACCAAGGGCTAATGAATTATCGAGCTCATATGATATAGTTATTGTATCTGTATTTAATTCATCAAATACTATTTCCTTATCCATTAAGGAATCAGATTTTAATAAATTGATATATTCCTCATTTTCAATATCATTTACTTTACAAGTCATAGATTGTTTAAACATTATGTTTGATATAGTACCTGATGCTACTTTTAAATTAAATATATCGACAGGGTCATTCTTGAATTTAGGATGAACCATGCAGCCATATTTATTATATATACCAGCTAATTCATTAGATGTGAAATTAACTATATTTTGATTAGATACTACACCAGCATTAATACTATCTAGTTTTTGATCTATAAACTCGTCAGCATAATTCTTTATCATAAGCTTCTTATTTATATCGTTTTTCATGTTCTGAATAAGTATCAAAGCTTCATCTTGTTTTTTCTTTGCATCTTCAAATATTTGATTCAGTTCTTGAGAACTCATTTTGTTTATCACTATTAATCACCTCTATTAAGGATTAGTGTTTCGTATATCATATCAGATCTTCCACCATCTCCAATTGTTTTATTATATATGTCATTAACTTCATTGTTTAAATCATACAAAGTCTTCCATGTAGCAGTATTATTAATATCATGTATAAAATCATTAACCATATTGCTATATTGAAGAACGTTTAAGACGTATTTATCGTATTCATATGGTCCTCTATATCTAAAATTATAAAATATCATATGTGTCCTCCTTTCTAATCTAACTGTTTAATACATACACTGTTAATAAGTTTTGCTACATCCTTTGTTGATTTTATATACATCTTAAAATTATAATTTATTAGATTGCTCTTGACATATTCTCTTATCTCAAAATCTTCTATATCTCTATTACCTGTATAGAGTAAAGTATTAGGCGTATTTGGTATACCATCTTCAGCTACGGCCCAGATTTCTCCTTTGTCATTTGACTTCTTAAAATAACATGCAAAGCCTGCAGGAACATCTAGAAATACCTTTCTTATTTTAACGTCAGAAGATATATAACCATCTACTATAGAGAAGTTACAATGATTGGGTTTTTGATTGAAATTATATTCTAATAAATCTCCATCTACATAATAGAATTGTATATAACAAGCCTTCTCTGCTACGAATTGATTTGTGTCATAAGCAAAGTCTCTTATTATAGTAGTAGAATCATCCTTATAAGTTACTTGCATTTTATCAACACCGCCAAGTATTTTATAATCATTAATAGGATCAGTAGCTAGATTGACGCTTATATTACCATTAACTATTGTTCCAGCAGCTAATACCATTTTGTATTTATTGCATCCCATTTCTCCTGGAACTGTATAAGTATTGTCATTATAGTTATAAGGTAAAGCATCGAAAGAATATTTATTTTGTTCATCATTAGTAGCTGTTAATTTAAAAGATACTTTATTCGCTTCTATGTTTTCTACATCTGCAAATAATGCTATTTCAGAACCTTGGATTAAATTTAATTCTCCAAAGTCTACTATTGTATATTCATCATTGGTAGATATATTCCAATTACCTGCTCTGAAAAATATAGTATTACCAAATACTGTACGGGCCATTTCTTCATTACAGCGTGCTTCGAGCTCTTTAGCTGTACTTTCCAAGTCAGCAATATGCGTTTCTATATATAATCTAAGATCATTATAATCTTTAATAAGTATATCTTGTAAAACACTGTATAATATTTCTAAATCTTTATAGATACATTCAAACATATAATTAATCTCTTTAGTATTAAATAGAGAACCTTCTTTAGACATATATGTTTCAAATAATGCACTACGATAATCTATATCTTCTAGTGCAGCTACTATTTCATCATTAGAAGGATAATATCCTTGTCGTATAAATGATTTAATTACTTCTTCTTTATAGTACTGAAGTTTTAACATCATATCTTTATATAAGTCAGCATCTTTTACTTCTATTGCCATTATACTTCACCTCCTAATAATACTTTTACGTTATTGATATATGGAGTCAGATTCTTAGCAGATTTTATTTTAACAGTTAATATTACTGAATTAATAACTTCATCAGTAAGCTCAGTGTATTCTGTTTTTGATTTGCCTTTAGAATAACGTATAACCTTTACACCGTCTAACTCACTATTAATTGGTTGTATTTCATAATCTATACCATTTACAGTTAGCGTAAACTCTACGCTATCATCTGATAACTGCGAAGGTATATATACGTTAGCAAATACACTAACAGCATATACATTATCTGTACCATCTACTAAATTATCTGTTTTAAAATAAGAAGTGTTAATATATTGATTAGAATAAGAATACAAATCATTTATTTTAATTACATGACGTTTAGCGCTTTGAATGAAAGTAGTTTCAGTTTTAGTATCATTTACTTCGTCTTCATTAAATGTTTCGTCTTTAAACATAGTACGTTCATATGCAATAGTATCGTTATTAGAACTATTAGATTGTAATGTCAATTTTACAAAATAACAGTTAGGTACAGATATTAAACTAGAACCATATATGTATCCTGTATTTTCATAGCTATCCAATTTATCAAATGTTATATCTGGTATAGTTGCTGCTGTATAGTTTACTCCATCATTAGAATATTGAAGTCCTATTACCTTTGTACTATCTATCGGAGTCATTATTTGTAATTCATTCATTTTAGTTGATGAGCTCATAGTTATAGTACATTTAGCTTCTTCACTATCTGTATAAAAATCATGTATTAAATACTGTTCAGTAGTAGAAGCTGTTATTCTCTGATACTCCCAGTAAGAATTAATAGAACTATCAGATAAAGATTTTCTATCAGCAGTATTTATAGAATACTGTACATATGTACCATTAAGGTATACATATGGGTTCCCTTCATTCCCATTGCCTACAACATCATTAATATATAATGTATTTTTTTTATAGCTCTTAATATAAGATAAAAATGAATTATCAGTATAACTGTACTGTCCAGTTGAATTCTTATCGTTTATAGTAATGACTTTATCAAAGTCTGTGTATTTATTGCATAACATTTTAATATCTTGTATACGTTCTTTTTCAGCCAATATTTTATCCTTAACTAAATCTAATCTAGTAATAGTGTCTGATAATAAAGTAGAAACTGCATTACCTTTATCTATTAATAGATTATCTATTTTATCTATATCGCTTTTAATATCTTGTAAAGCAGTATTAATTCTAAAATCTTCTCCTTCTTCGGGATGAATATATAATTGTTCATATTTAGGAGTATAGTCTGATAAAAGAAGTGATCTTTTTTCGTCTAATATAGATTTGTCCATAACGTATTCCCTCCATATTTATTAACTGATATTGATTTAATATAAGGGATAGCATCTATTTGATCTCCATAAATTCTTATAATTGCTTTAACCCTTATAGTGTTGTTTAGAGGAGTATAATTATAATACTCACTTAAAGGTTGATAGTCTGCAGAATATCTGCCATCATATGAAGTCTTAGCATCTTCTAATGATATATTTACATTTAATCCGTCTTTCTTGATTTGTCGTAAACCATCACTATGTAAATCATCATCTACTGTAAAACGCAAATCTGTATCAGGAAATATCATTTCATCTGTAATTATCTTAGTACCTACAGGTACAATACTTTTATCTACATCTCCATCTACAATATAATATTCTACTCCGCATCCTGATACTATGCTATCATCAACAGCTAGTTGTACATATTCATTAGATGAAAAGTCACCTATGCTTATAGGATCTGACAAGAAATAACCATCTTCATATAATTCTACTCTGTTAACTTTTAATGAATCTAGTCCAAAATTATATACGTACATATCTACCTTCTCTACTTGTTTAGCTGTCTTATAAGACTTAGTAACTGTGTTACCGCTAGAATTAGTTTCTGTACGAGACAATATTATATCAGTATCTAATTTAGTATCTGCAACAACAGTAGGATATTCCGCGCTTCTAACAAAGTCCCAAGCATTCATAGACAAAGCTTCTTTATCTAATTCATATGTAATTGTATTATATTTATTACATCTCATATCAAATTTAACATGCGTAACTATACGAGACTCTGGTTCTATTCCTGTTATTAAATCTCCTGCATATTCCTCTATACCATTTACGTAAACGTATCTTATATTTTCTATATAACAATTTACAGGAATTATTTCAAGTTCATTAATCTCGCTTGGTTCAGCAAGTGCTACTGTCATTGTTTGCACTAAATCACCTTCAACAGGTTTTTGTTCCAGATACAATGTAGTATATTTATTGCTGCCATCAAAATCAGCTAAGTTGCTATCAAATGGAACTTGATCACACTTTGAAGTTACAGAATTTATTTTATATGTTTGATTAACATAATTGTTAAGAGTTACAATATCGCATTTCTTATTATCAGAAGTTGTGCTTTCACGTACTTTACAAGGCTTGATTTTATAATTCTTATTTCTATCAGGAATATCTATTACACCTTCTACGAATGGAACTTCGTATTGTACATATCCTAGATTACGACTTATATTGCTTATATCTTCAATAGACTTTATCATACTATTTATATCTGTAGTGTATTCATTTATCCTAAGCTCTGCAAAAGTTCTAGCATATTCTATAGCATCTTCTAAATAACGTGTTTTCTCGTATAGCGAATTAAGATTAGATTCTATAGTAGAAAATGTGTTATTCATTTTTTCACTGTCCATGATTTCATCTTGTAGCTGAATTTCAGAATCAATTTCTTGATTTATTTGTTCTAAATTATAATCAAAATCAATAGAATCTTTTAACATATGCATACCTCCTTATCTATTTTCTTATTACCAAAAAGACGAGGATAAATCCTCGTCTTATAATTCTGTATCTATATTAACAAGGTCGAACTAGACATAATACTTTATGAACTCCACGTTGTTTTGAAGTTTCTAATGCTCTACCTATAACGATTCCGTTTTCATATAAAGTACCTGCTCCTGGTACATCTGATACACTAATTGCAGAACCTATATAAGCAGGGCCATCTACTTTAACATGCACTTTACCGACTAAAGCTACGGCAACTTTTTTACCATTTAATATTTCAGCTTCTGTTGCTCCATAACATGCTGCATATTCATCAGTTATTACTCCGACAGTTGCTGCTGCAAATCCATTATGTAAACCAGCTTTATAAACTTTGCCGTTTTCTCTTAGCTCTACTATATCGCCTGGTTCTAACTCTTCGCCTGGTATATAACCTTCAGCTATATCTGCATATGCCATGTTGTAAACTCTAGCGCCTTCTATATTACCAGCTGCATATATATGTCCAGATACATATAAATCCGTATCTTGTTTTTCACCATCTACAGTTCTTTTAATTTGTACCATGTGATTATGAGCTGTACCATAATTTATTTTATAATCAGGATTACTATTTTCATATATAACTGCATCATTAACTTTACTAAATACATCTGGTGCAAGTTTTTCTAAAGTAACGCATTCGTTATGAAGATCTTCTGTAATTATAGTTTCGTTTTCTATACATTCACTATTGATTGCGCCTTGTTTTATATTGTTTGCTGTAATAGTATTGTCTGCTATTTTTTCTGAAGTGACTGCTCCATCTGCAAGTTTAGGAGTTGTAACTGAACCATCTTGTAATTTGGCTGTGCTAACAGATAGGTCTTTAAGATTTATATTTTCTATTGCTCCGTCGGCTATATTAGAACTAAGTATAGTCTTATCAGCAATATTGGTATTAGTTATTGTTTTATCGGCTATTTTCTCAGTAGTAACAGCATGAGTTCCAAGTTTCTCATTGATAACAGCACCGTCTGCAATCTTTCTACTAGTTACTGAGTAATCAACTAATAATTCTGTAGTAACAGTACTAGGAACTATTTTTTCATATGCTACTATAGTCTTATCAGTTATCTTGCTATTAACTACTGCACCTTCAGCTAACTTAGGAGTAGTTACTGCTAAATCTTTTATCTTTTCAGTAGTAACATTAGCATCTTTTATTTTAGATGTTGTTACGGCTTGTTCGGCAAGCTTATCAGTTATAACACATCCTGTATTTAAACAACGTGCATATATAGAATGAGTCTCTAACATTACTTCGGCATCAATACTTAATGGTTCTAGTATACCTTTAGCATCAAATGATACGTATTTGTTAGTATCAGCTTTATATTTTAACCCGCTAGTATAACTTACAGTTACATCTTTATATGAATTATTTTCTTCTACTGGTATATTGACTGTATAAGTAGAACCTGTAGTTTGAGTCTTTAATGCACCTTTTTGTATATTAGTATTATCTCTGACTTGATCATTAATAAGTGTAAGTGATCTTCCTAAAGCTACAACGTTTTCGCTTATCTTTTTCATTCCCATACATATCACCTCCTATTAATGAGCATAACTTTTATCAGTTGATATTGTTAAATCTAATATCTTACCACAAGTATTATCTGATATATTGTTTGCACCTAAATTACTGTTCCAATAAATTTGAACTTCAAAGCAGTTGAATGCTTCAAGATCTCCTAATTGATCTCTTAAATCAGATTCAAATATTAATCTATCACTTGAGAAATCTTCTTTGTCTGGTTCTTTACCAGGTATGATAGCTTTTAATGGAACTTCAACTATCTTAGGTTCACTATATGTAATAGGATTAGTTACGTTATTTAAATCTATAGTTTTACGTCTAGCTTTTACTACGACTTTATAACCCATTCTATAAACATCAGCACCATGAGGAGTATAAGCATTTTCTGTTAATGTTATGCTAGTATCTCCAGCGTTCTTAGTATTTATAGTATAAATATTTTGCCCTATAACGATTTTATCATCTTTAGCAAATACACCGTTATCTTCACCTTCTAATAGTAAAGCACTATTAGCTGCAGTAACGACACTATTACTTGCTACAGTGTATATACCTTCACGGTTTACTTTCATTTGAACACGTAATCTAGTAAAATCATCATACATCATTTCTTTATAGCAAGAATATAAACCATTCTTATTATAAGTTATTGCGCTTGTCTTTATTTCTTTTAAGTATAAGCATAGGAACATATCTGCTTTTATATTATAATTAGGAGCAAGAGTTCCATCATTAGATTGAATATATACATCATCTGTATAGAACATACTGTTAGCATCTGGTTCAGTATATCCACCTATGATATAGGTATTATTAGCACTTATCCCTTGTGCTTCTAATAATATTAAATGATCAAACCCAGGTTCTATAATAACTCTATCTTTAAATAAAAACTCTACATTATTTAATGATGCAGACATTGTACTACTGCTTAAATAGTCACTTTCACCTAATAGATATAATCCATTTACTAAATCATTTTCATTATCTATTCTGTATATTTTCATTTGTATACTACCTGGTCTACCAAGACATCCAAGGCTTACTTGTACTTTATCTAATGAACCTTGTACAGATACCCATTCACGTAATACTGTACCAAATCCAGTTACAGATTCAGATAAAGTATAAACAACCCTACGATTACTACCATCTTTAACTACGGCTTTTGTAGTTTCTCCTTGAGAGTTATTTTTATCTTCTGTACCGAATACAAATTCACCTTGATGATAAATACCAGCTGTTTTATATATATCTCCCGCAGTACCTATGGCATTATTAAGTACAACATTTTGTCCAGTTATACTATCTATCTTAGCTACATTATTGTCTACTGCTATATACTCATCAGGAGATAACTCTTGTGAATCTGCAACAGCTATTGTATTACCAGAACCACTATTTATAGAAGTTATTATTTCATTTATATATTTTTCATTTCCTGATTTAAATGCATCGTAAAAGCCATTATAAGGTTCTGTATCTTTTACAAATCCTGCTTTTACAAGTTGAGCTTGCATCTGATACATTTCATCACGATTAGATTTTAATTCGTCACTTACTATATCAGATACAGCGTAAGTATCTTTCATTACTGTTTGAGAATTGCCTTTAGTTATGTATTCGCTGGCATCTATTCCGCCAAGTTTTAAAGCGTTTTGAACTGTATTTCTATCTTCAATAAGATTGCCTTCATCATCTTGAGCTGCTAATGCTATCTTTTCAGCATCTATGCCACCTACTTGTTCTGTATCAGTAGCTTTTTCAGATTTTCTGGTATAACCACAAACTATACTTAAGTAAGCATCTATTTGATCCATTGGCAATTGTCCTAAACTAATTTTTCCTTTTGCCATATTCTTACCTCCATTCAAAAGTTACTCTATCTTTAGGAGCGATATATTCTCCATTTTTATTTTTCCAAATCTTATATTCGTAAGGATGACTGTTGAAATATAATTCAATAGGATCCATATTTAATACAGGAGTGTTTAATGATAATACACCGTCTTTAAAAACATAGGTACCGTCATATAATATACCGTTTATATATATTTTTATAAGGTCCTTAGAGTTCTTAAGAGAACTTGGGAATTCATAATCTTCTGTATCAAAGCTTTGTGTATCATATGATATTTGTTTTACATCATATGTGACTTTCTTAACTGAATTATCAGGTCTAAACTCAAGAGTTACGTAATCGCATTCACCACATTCTATCCATTTAACTGTACCATCAGATTCATCGTAGTATTTCATATCTGTATAATGATCTCCATCTTTAGTCCATTGATCAGAACCACCTACAGTATCGATATTATTTATCATAATTTTATTTCCATCAAATATTGAATAGCATGATTTTTCTAAGAATACTCCATTAAGATATACGTTTATAGTACCTGCACCTATAGAATAGTTTTCAAATATATATGTGTTAGGGAATATATCATATCTCATTGATGCATCTGCAGTTAATCTATTAGCAGAATAACTTTCTTCAGCTTCTATTTCTTCGAATATATAACATAATGAATTTTCAGATTCATATTCTGTTATTGCATCATGTAGAACTTTTATTTTATTATAAACGTCTTCTGAAGCTGCCAGAGATGTAACGCCGTTATCGACCATGAATTGCTTAAGATTACCAAGAGTTACTGTATCATCAAATGCTTTGAGCATAGCATATAACTCTTCTTGTTTGCCCCATTTTTGTTTGTATGGATCAGCTACAGTTGTAGGTATGATAAATTCACATGTAGCCATAGTAGTTGTATCGCTAACTTCTTGCATAATACCATTAACATATGCTGCTATACAACCTTTACCATGTAAAAATACTTCATTCTTATTTGTATAGAAAGCTTGAGTATCGCCAACAACAGGAGTTTCTGATGAATTGATTTTACATGTTCTATTACCCATTTTAATAGGTTCGTCTATTGTATCTGCATAAGTATATGCATAGTAGTATAAATTAGAACCTACAAGTCCTTTATTACTCATTATAGATAATGAACCTTCAGTAGCATATTGAGTAACCATATCGTCTACTTCCAAATAACTATTTTCTCCATATACATCATCATATTTTTTCCATGTATATGTACCGTCGCTATTGTAAATATAATAAGCATATTGAATATCGCCTAATTCATCTTCATACCCCATGTTTAATACTTGACCTGTTACATATTTAGTAAGACCATCAGGAGTATCTGTAATAAACCTATCATCTATTAATACGCCATAAGTTTTAGAATCTTGTTTCTTAGAATAAGCAACAACCATATCTGCATTATTATATATAGTGTTATTATTATGATCAGTTATCATTGTAGTGTAATATGATACATCTTCATCAAACATTAAATAAATACCTGTATCAGTATTTGATATTCTTATTAAGAACCATTCAACATCATTAGATAAATCACCAGAAATAGTTATTTGACCATTGCTTACAACAAGATCTTTAGGAGACATACAAACACCATCGATAAATAATAGATATTTCACACTCGTATCTGAAACTATAATATCGCTTGTAATAACATTCTTAGTCGCTATACCATGATCATAAGTTTCAGAACCTATGTCTACTAACATTATGCTGTAGCTTTCATTTTCTAGAACTGGTCCGAAATCCTTAACAGTAATACTATTAGTCGTTTTATCTATTGTAACTTGGTCGCTTATTTGTTCAAAACCTGCAACCCCAGATACGAATGCTATTGGAGTAGTCCAGCTATCTATATTTGCTAATGCACTAGAATTATGAATAACTATATCGTTATCTACTATTTCAGTATTACTAAATATAATATCGTTATCACCTATGGATTCACATAGAGTGTGAGTAAATGATACTGCTACCATAGACATTCTATTAGTAATTCCATCACCATTGAATTTCATCATACCAGTTGTTTTATCGTATGAATATTCTTTTTGTTCAAGATATATACCATCTAAGAATAATGTAGGGTTATTATCATTTATATCACCAATTTCTATCTCATTTATCTCACCAATTGTTGTGCCATTTGATAAGACAACTCCGTCATTTTTTTCAGCTGAATCTGCAAAATGATAAGTGATAGCATATATATATTTGTAATCCTTACCTTTATTGATTAATTTAATTCCACCTGTGACTCTTACATAATCACTGATAGTATCTGAAGCTATTATACTAGCCATCTTTTCGCTACTTATATCTTCAGAGCCATAAACTAATTCTCTACTTCTTAAGAATGTACCAGTAATGTCTCCTTCTTTAAAACCATAAAACTCAGTATTAGTTGTAGTAGTTTCTACAAAGTACTGATCATCTCCAGGTTCGGTATTTATTACTTTTATAAGTCTCTTAGTACATCCACTAAGTCTTACTGGGTTAACACTACACCAAGCTAAATCATATTTAGCACTATTAGGATAGTATACTGCTACAGTATTTATATCTTCATATTGGCTACCGTCTACATAAGATCCTCGACCAGATTCTGGAGAATCATATCTAAATAATTTACCTATACTAACATTTGAAACTGGATAAGTATCTGTAAATGATGATTTTAATTCTGGAGTTATATAGAAATTAGGTATGCCAGCTGTAGATATATTTGCATTAGCCGCTGATCTAGCTGCTGCTACATTCCATTTAGCGGTTTGTTTGTCATAATATCTGATTACTCCAGAAGGGTCTATCCAGATTTGTCCGTCGCTAGGATTAACAGGATTTTCTGTTATAGGCAAAGGTTGAAAGTATCCTTCAAACATAGGTATCCAATCATGTGATGCTGCTATATATCTTTTTAAAATGTTAGTTCCTTGACTAGTATCTACCCATAAAGCACCATCTGGTATTTCAGCTTGCTTATCTTGAGTAGGTGTGACGTTTTTATAATTGATATATTTAAGAGTATTATATACATCAAACAATTGAGAATTCATTAGATACTCGCCTTGTCTACCTGCATTAAATTTTCTAGCCATTCTTTTCACCTGCCTCATTTTTTTATCATATAAATATTACTATAAAAAGCCAGGGAAATATCCCCTGGCTCAATTTATTACATGTTTTGAAGAATATATAATAAGATTTTCCAATCTATAAAATCAGATGTCATGTAGTAATCTTGGCTATTGATTATCTTAAGTAATTTATTGATATGGTAATCTACATCCATTATTACATTGTCTGGAACTGTGAACTCAGTATTATCTCCTTCGAAATAAGGACCGATTACTTCATAATCTTGTGCCATATCTACGAATTGTTCGCCGTCGTTTCCAGCATCATCAGTTATATCTTGCATATCGTTATCGCATTTATCACATGTGTTTAAAAAGTTATTTAGATTCATTAATGGTTTAGCTATTTCATTATAGTCTTCATTGTCTACTATTTGTTTAATAACTACTGCTCTGTCTTTTAATTGATATTCGCCAGGATCCTCATAACTCTTACCATAAGCATCTATAACACGTTGAGCAGCTTTTCTGAATTCATTAACATGAACAGCTTTAATAGGAATGAATGTATCTTCGGTTAAATTATAACCAAATTTATAATACATGTATGAGAAGTAACGAGACTCAGAAGTTGTACAAGTATTATTAACTTTAATACTATACTGAACTTTGCTGCCACTTATTTCTGTATAAACTACAGGTGGTCTGAATATAACATAGCAATCATTTTCGCCTGTTGTATTTAAACCTGGATCTCCTTTTGTTACTTTAGGAATACTAGAGAAGAATTGACGTTGATTGTAATCCTTATTAGAATATTCAACATTCTTCCAAGTAACAATTACTTCTTGTCTTAAATCATCTTCTGCTAATTCTATTAGAATTCTAGGACGTTTACAATATACTACGTTGTTAACATTATTAGGATATGCTGTTTGTATAGGTTTAGCTTTATGACCTCTCTTTAATGTTAATGAATAACCGCTTCTGTAATAGCTGTTTTCATATCTGTCTCTTGTTTCTATCCATATAGTAACATTTCCATCTTCTTGATATAATGATAAGTCGAAAGTATAATAGAACCAAGTCTTACCGTTCTTATCTGATACTGTTTGACCTATTATCTTTTCATGAGGAACAGTTACTAAATAGTTATATTCAACTACGCCTTTTACATATTCTGGTTCTTGTCCATTATCACTAAATTCATCTAAGTCACCTGCATCCCCATTATCAGGCTGTATAACATCATTGCCACCATATGAATCTGATTCAGTATAATTACCGTAAAATACATGGTCAGGCTTTTCTTCATCTTTATTTTTAGTTTCTAGAGTTGTAGAAGGACAATACATGTAGAAGTAGTAATCTATAATATCTCCGTCTATATCTTTATTATCTGTAGCTGTTGCTGGCATTTCCCATAATAAAGTCATAGTATCAAATGGAGTTTCTTCTACTACTAGACTATCTAGTACGCCTTTTTCAAACACAGAATCACCTTCATCTGCTGCTGTCTTTTCTGTAAATAAGTAGTATGGACTAGATATTTCAGGTTCTTCATTGAAGTAATGTCCATCACGTCTATCAGCTTCTGCTATACTATCTGGATTAAAATCATCAATTGAAGCACTAGTATCTTCTAACTCGGATATGTATCCTACTATCTTATCTGCAGCTACTGCATAATAACTTATAGCAGTAGAACGTTCAAAGAACTTAGTATGATCATGCACTTCTTTAGTAAATTCTACAGTATATTCAACTTCTTTTACTATAGGAACTCTATTAAGATAATAGTCATTCTTTTCTTCATCTGTATAGATCACATCTATAACATCTACTAAACCAGAATGTTTAACACCTTTACTATCTGTAAAGTAAGCGTATAGATAGATTAATGAATCTAATTGTTCTGGATGTTTATATTTAATACTTATATCTCCTCGTTCTCCATGTGCTGGCGTAACTATAAGCTCAGGTTTATTAGGTTTTTTATGTTGTATTCTATCTATAATCATAGAATCAGATGATCTGTAGTAACTATTTTCATAATCATCTCTAGATTCTACCCAGTAAGTAAATAATCCAGCTCCGTCACTTTGACTTAAACCGTTAGCCCCATCTATCCATTTAGATAAAGGATAATTATCAGCTATATAATCTATTTTTAACGAAGGCGTATCAGATTTACTTATATATGTCCAAGAACTACTACTATCAAAATTATCTCCAGTAAGTTTATAGATATTATAATATAATATGTTATTTATATTAATTGTGTTGCCAGTCTTTTCATAGATAGGATCTATTCTGTAGCATCTATTATAAATACGATCTGTAACTTCTATAACCACATCTTTTGTATTAACATTAGCTACTTCTTTGTATATTTTAGTTGTATGTTCTGCATCGCCCATACTATTAGGAGTATCTATATAGATATAGTAATGCATAGGGTCTCTATCAGGATCACTGATAGGTTCTATTTGTATTACAGTATAGTTAAATCCAAATACTGCTCTATCTGCCTCAATTAATGGAGAGCCAGTATAAGGTACAGGTTGTGGAGGTTCTTCATTGAAATAATGAGTGTAGAAATATTGAACACCATTTATTGTTTGAGATAGATATTCTTCACGTTCATAAGAACCTATATCATCAGGAGCAGTATCTATAGAATAAATACCAGGATTAACATCTTTAGCTATTGCATAGTATGTTATATAATTACTTCTGTATTGTGATATAGCTATGTTTTGTTCTTTACCAAGTCTTACTATTTCACGGAAATCTATTGTTTTATCTATAGTTTGATCTGGAGTCATGATTATGTAATCAACATCGTCGTCTTTATCTTCTTTAGTTACGACATCTCCAAATAAACTAGATATATTAATTGGTCTAGATTCGTAACCATCAATGTAAGCATATACCCAAACCTTACCATCACATGAGCCTCTGTCAGTTGCATCTTCACCAGTTAACTTAGAATCTGGATGAGTATAAATAAGTTGAGCTTTACCAAATTCACCGTGAGCATTTTCTATATTTATTTTAGTTTTAGGTCTGCTGTATTCTTTCTTAGTAAATACAAGTTTATTACTGTCATAGTAATAACTGTTGTGCCATCCATCGACAGCTCTTATGAAAGCTGTATATGTTTCACCTTCAACTTCATATCCTGTCATGTCAAAATCTAAGAAAGTATTATTAGTTATTCCGATTAGATCACAACGTATAGCTTCATCAGCATCTGGATCGGGATTATTAAAGTATCTTATTTCATCGCTTACTGTATATATTTTATGTTCTGGTTTAAGATAAACTTCATATCTTACTATATCTCCTGCAACATCTGTAGCAGTTGACCATTTCAAACGTACCTTAGTGAATATATCAGAATTAGCATCATCTAATCCTAATGTTAATTTAGCTGGTGAGCCACTTGACATATCAGAAGGTTCATCATTGTAGTAATGAGCTCCGTCCCAACTATTAAATTTAGCGGAACTATTTGCAACTGTTGGTACCCAATCTATATCACCCTCAGAAGAAGCTGCGTCTACTAAATCTCTATTAGCAGTACGTGCTGTTGCATAATAATGAACTTCGCAATCTCTGTTAGTCCATTCATTACCAAATACCTTTCTAAAATCAACTACGAAATCGTATGGTGATCCATCTTGTATAAGAACTTCTTCTTTGCCAAGTTGTTTCTCAAATACATTAGCAACTCTAAAAGAACCGTCTTTATATTTGCCCATAGCATATAATTTAACATATCCACTCCAACCTTGGTCATGACTATAATAAATATACACTTCACCTTGTTCAGAACATTTTAATCCATCAAGTTCGTCGTACATATTGTAGCAAACTATATATGGTTTATTAGGTGCTGTAGCTGTATTTTGGAATTGCTTAGGAGTACCATAATGATAATAGTCATTCCATTTTTGGTCATGAGATTCTATCCATACAGATAAATTTTCTGTTGAAGATGTAAAGTCTGTTATGTCAATATAATATTCAGTAGCAGTTGTATAGTAAACTTTATAATATGACATTTTAGTCTTTTGCTTACCAAACTCTTTTGAATTAGTATCTTTACTAGAATCTCCTGTAGCAAGATATATAGCATACCATAATTTAGAATCATAATCAGGGTCAATAGGTAGATCCCAAATTAAATGAGCAAAGTCTTTTCTAGATTCTGAATGGTCTATATCTAAAGCTGGATATACAGGAGCTGGTTCGTCATTATAATAATGACCACGTACTGTATTTTCCCATTTATCATCACCAGTTAACCATGACTTAGTTCCGTTTGCGTCAGTAGCTTTTACGAAGTAATTAATATCTTTACTTCTATCTAAAGCAGAATATTGTTTAAAGTCAACTATATATTCTTTTGTTTCTCCGTTAAGTCCATTACTACCAGTAAATGATGCTACGTTTTTTATTACAGCTTTTTTGTATCCATTAGTACCTTCGTAATCTGTTGGTTGATATATTTCTAAATCTACAGTACCGCCAACACATTTTTCATGGTAATATGTTAATTTGACTTTACCTCTAGTACCATCTATCATATCATCATGATTAGTAGGATTTATTTCTCCTGAATGAATTTCTTCGCATTCTATTTTAACATATGGTGATTGAACCTTTTTAAATTCAATAGGTCTAGAAGCATAGTAGTAACTATTGATATAATCATCATAAGAAACTAACCAAACTTTTAAGTCTTCTAAATAAGGGAAAGATGTAGTATCTAAATCATAAGTTGTAGTAGTTATGTTATCTATTCTATAACTGTATAGTACATCTCCATTTACTCCACCGTAATTTCCTCCGTAGAATGTATCAAGTGAATCATTTTCCCATTCAGAACCAGGTCTAGCTATACATAAACTATAATGAACTTTATCTCCATCAGGATCTATAGGTCTATCCCAATATAAAGTAGCTTTCTTAGTATAATCTAAACTTTCTTTCAAATGTATTTCTTCTACTACAGGTTCTTCATTGAAATAATGACCTTTAGCATATACATTCCACTTAGTTAATCTTTGCGTATAATTATCATTATTATCCATTAACGAATGTGTAGCTTTTTGTCTTACAACATTATAATAATTATCATGTATTCTAGCTACTGCCATATAACGTATTTCTTTACTTCTAGTGAAGCCTAAATCTTTAAAATTGACAGTATATTGATATGTTTCATTAGCGTCTATTTCAATATAGCCACCGCCTACTCTTTTTTGTACAAATTCACCAGTTTTATCATTGAACTGAAAAGCATATAAAAGTATTTCTCCGTCATGATTAGAAGGATGAGTATACTTAACTTTAACTGTACCTTCTTCACCTCTTAAATCCGTACTGCAGTGATTAGGTACTACAGTTATTTCAGGTTTATTAGGTGCTTCAACAGGGTCTGGAGCTTCTTTTATATCGCTACTAGTGACAGTATAAGTAAATGTTCTACGATAAGTCCAGTAAGCAGATTTTCTAGCATATTGATAATCGTTACCTGCTTCAGATTTCCATCCTAAACCATGTAATTGAGGATAATGAGTTTGATATTCGTAAGTGTAAGTTGGGCTGTATGCAGTTTTATCTGCACCATCACCTAACTCATTGTATATACGAGTTTTAGCTTTACCATTTTTATAACTCCATCCAGCTAAAGTTTTGTCAGTAGATTTGACTGAGGGATCACGAGGATCTCCCCAATCAAGTCTTACTTTTTCCCATGCTGTATTCGAAACTTTAGAATATGAACGTCCAGGGTCACTATTAGGTTTAGTATATTTAATTGATTTACCATTACCTCCTACGTAATATGTACTACCTTTAGCACAGAACCAGAAGAATGGGAAATTCCTATGAGGGAATCCCATTGTACATAGTTCGTAAGTAACTTGTATCTCAAATTTATCTCCATTTGTAGCAGTTGATACTGAAACTGTTGCATCGCTTTCATTTGAAATTTCACTGTAGCCTTTAGTTTTCCAAGTACCACCATTTTTTCTCCATCTTATTTGATGTATTCTTATTCCTTCGAATATACCTCTACGAGTATATCTAGTAAGATTGCTTCCTCTTAATATACCACCAGGTTTAGAACTAGTTCCGCCTGTGTAATATCCAGAGTAACTTTTACCATAATAAGTATAACTATAAGGAACTTCTTGAGGCCAACATTTCCATGTAAAAGTCTCTTTTGACTTATCACTATTATATGATTTGCTAAACACATGACTCTTACCTAAGTAAGGATTATCAGAAGTTTCTGTCATTGTTATAGCTGCCATGATATCACTCCTTTCTATTCACTTAATAGTGAATTCATTTGATTAATAAGCATGTTTAATTCGTTTTGCTTTTCTAATATTTCTTCTTGTAATGCAACTACTTCATTAGTATTTTGAGGAACAACTGCACGAGCCTTTCTTAATCCATAAGTTGTCATACCTATTCCTTTCCATCTATCAGGTATAGCAGGATAATTGTCTAATGCTTTACAGTTATAGAAACAATATGAATAAGATGGAATAGAACTATTCCAGTATGATCCACTTAGTGGCTCACCTGTCATGCTAATACAATTAAAGAATGTATAACTTGCATTAGATACAGAAGTTGTAGTTAATACTGGTAAGTATAATAGATTTTGACAATCATAAAATGCGTATTGTATATTTATTACTTTACTAGAATTGTATGTTGTAGTTTCCATACCATCTATTTTTGTCATCTTCTTGCATCCATTACACATTCCTGTCATATCAGTAGCTGAGCTTAAATCAAGAGCTGGTACAACTAGAAGTTCTAAGCATCCAGAAAATGCTGAGTTAAAGTTTTTAACTTTAGACGTATTCCAATTAGCTCCAACTGTTATTGTTTTAAGTGCTTGACAGTTATTAAATGTATATGCTAAATTTTCACAATTTGTTATATTCCAATTAGTAAGATCTAAATCTACTAATGCAATACATCCATTGAAACAATAGTATAAAGTGTAAACACTAGAATCTATACTACTATTATTTAAAGTAGTCAATTTAGCACAATCATTAAAAACATTCTGCATATTTGTATTACCTGCAGTATTAGTTACAGTAAACGTATTGATGGTAGTTAGAGATAAACATCCCATAAATAAATTAGATATATTATTACAATTAGTAAATACTATTTTATCAACTGTGTCTAACGCAGAGCATCCTCTGAACAATTGATATGATGATGTTGAATTTAATACATATACATTTTTTATATGTGTTAAAGCAGAACATAAAGCAAATACGTAATTAGCAGCTCCTTTTATATAAAAGTCTGTTGGTATATTATTTAAACTAGTACATTGATACAACATATATGACATAGAACTTATTACATTATCTTTTATATAAGTAGTGTTTATATTAAAATCAGTCATAGATTCACAAGCATAACACATTCTTTCCAGATTAGTTATAGATGTTAACTCCCAACTACTTATATCTAATTGTTTTAAAGCTGTACAATCAGATAAGAAAGAATATAAGCTTTGTATATTAGATGCGTTCCAATTTCCTATTTCAAGTGTTTCAAGAGACGAACAACTTTCAAATGCATTTGAAGCATCTTCTAATAATACTGTATTCCAAGTGTTAAGATTTAGAGAAGTCATACTACTACATCCTCTAAACATACAAGTTATAGATGTTACAGTATTCATTATAAATGAGTCTATTCCAATTATAGTTTGAAGATTCTTACAGTCTTCGAACATATAATCCATCTTAGTAGCTGCACTAGTAGTCCAATTACTAAGATCTAAGTTAATACAATCCCAACCTTTAAATGTACTATTAAATGACACTATCTTACTTACGTCCCAAGATAGCAATGCGTTTAAATCAGTTGGGTCTGCTCCTTCAATTTCTTTTTGTTTAGACAATGCTTTACAATTAGTGAATGAATGATTTAAGCTTGTTATCTTAGAAATATCCCAAGAAACTAAACCTATTGTGTTTAATACTAAACAGTTGTTAAATATATATGTTATATCTTCACAAACTGATGTATCTAATGAACTTATGCTTTCAAGTGATTGACAGCCATCAAAAGCATGAAGTAATGTTGTACATGCTGTAGTAGTAGAATTATCAGTAAATAATACAGATTTTAACTTAGTGCATCCATAGAATGTATAAGCCATAGAAGTTACAGATTTTACATTTAATTCCATTCTTGCTAAAGATGCGCAGTTATAAAATGCATAAGACATATCTGTTACATTTGTTGTATCTAAACCATCTATAGAAATTAACGCCAAACAATTGTAGAACATATTAGGTATAGATGCTAAGTTATTAGTATTAGCCATTGTTATTGAAGTTAATGATTGACAATTTTCAAATGTATTTTGTACTGTTACTAATCCGATATAATCAAATATAGGTATTTCTATTAATGAAGTACATTTAGCAAATGTATAGTTCATTGTTAAAACATTAGATGTACTAAATGCTGGTATTGAAGTTATAGTTTCACAACCGTAGAAGCTATAATCCATATTCGTTACTTTAGAAGTATCAAATGTAGGAATATTTTGTAAAGAATTACAGTTATAAAAAGCATAACTCATATATTTTAACGTATCAGTATTTATACTTGCTATTCTTGTAAGGTTCTTACAATTATAGAATGCATATTCTAATGAATCACAATTAGATATATTTAATTGTGGTATACTTGTTAAAGCTGTACATCCATAGAATGTTTTATAAAGGCTAAGAACATTAACTAGATTTTTAATATTTATTTCAGCTAAAGAAACGCAATTAGTAAATGCTTCTTCTATGTATAATATTTTACTTAAGTCTATAGAAGATAAATCTGTTAATTTAGTACAGCCGTAGAACATTCTAGATATGTTAGTACAAGTTGATAAATCTATTGAAGATATTTCAGATAGTTTTGTACAACCATAGAACATGCTATCCATACTTAACACGCCTTCAGTAGTTAAGCTACCTACACTAACTAAGTTAGGGCAGTTTAAGAACATATAATCACATACTGGACAATTGCTTAAATCTATAGAAGATACAGATTGTAAGAAGTCGTGGTTTCTAAAGCTTATATAAGTAGTATCTGGATTAAACTTAATATATACTTTAGATACTTCATTGATTGTAGTATTTAGACTTTCTGTTATTGTGCCGTCTGTCTTAGTTATTATTATATTCGTATATCCGCTTTCTACATTTTGTGCATCCTTTTTAAGTATGCTTAAGTTAGCAGTTCTTGCTATATATTTATCGCCATATGAACTGTAAATTACATTTATATAGTCTACTCCAGCTGGTACTGTAAATTCTTTATTTTGGAAATATGAGTTTCTAACAATATCTGTTCTTATATTTCCGCTAGCATCACAAGCAACTACTCTTATGGTTCCGTAAGTTGTTTGAGTTAAATTATATGTTTCACCAGCAGTTACTGCTATAGGCTCTTTCAATTTAATAGATGTTTTAGCAACATGTTCTGTCCATGCACTAGAACATTGATTAACCATATTATGATTATATGTAGAGTAGAATGTTGGTAAATAATCTCCTATAATATCTGTTTGATTTGTAGTAGGTATAATAGAAAATTCAAGGTCGTTAACTCCTATTTCTTCCATACCTCCACCCCATTCAACAGGTATTTCTGTATAGAAATTAGTTAAGTTTATACATCCTGCAAAACATAATGAATAGTTTTTAATATTATTGTTATTCCATAATCCTGTGCCATTAGGTGTGCCTTGCATAGCAATACAGTTATAGAATGCATAGTTAACATCTTTTAATGCAGTAGTATCTATATCAGGATAAGCACTAAGCATTTTACATTGATAGAACATATAAGACATATAAACTAATGTAGCTGTATTAAACAATGTAACCCTTTCAAGACTAGAACAATTATCACACATATGTGTAGCAGAAGATATTTTATTATCTGAACTAAACATTAATTCAGCTAAACTCTTACAATCATAGAATGTATAATTAGCAGATATACATTTAGGAACATTGAATGTAAATATATCGGCCAAAGAAGAACATTTATAGAACATGTATGATATGTCGATAGCACTCTCTAGATTATATTCTGGGATAGAAACTAAATCGCTACATCCATAATATGCTCCATATGCATTAATTACTTTACTAGTATCCATTGATACACCATTAGTTAATCCTACAGAATTCTTAAACAGATTCTTAATATTTGTAACACCAGTAAGTTTAGTAAAGAAAGCATTAAGCCCTGTATCTGAACTTACAATAGATCTTTCAAAACAACTTTCAAGATTAACTACTAATGGTAAATATTCTGAACTTACTAATTTTATATTAGTCAAATCTTTATCTTTAAATAAATTAGAGAAATCAGAATCTGCATAATTCGTAAAGTCGTATACACCTTGTACTGTTGCATATGGTATCTCTATATTATCTCTGTATTTATTTACATCTACATCTTCTTTATGATAAGCATATAGATAAAGATTAGTTATTGCTTTTATTTTATTTATAGTTTTTATATTAAACTCATGTAATTTAGAACCAGATAAATCAATAGTATTCATAGCTCCTACAATACTAGATATATAAATCTTATTGATATCTGAGTATGTTTTATCAAAAGTATTATCAAATATTAGCTTGTCTATGCTAGTAGGAAGTTTTAATTCTGATAAACCATGTATAGCATAATTACATAATATATTTTTTAAATTAATACATTTACTTAAATCTAAAGTCGTATTTTGAGCAAATGCAGGTTTAGCTGTATATTCTCCTATAGATTCATCAGTTATTTTCATTTCTATAGTTTCCAAATTATCTAATTTAGAAAAATCTATATCAGATAATTTACTATACGAATTACCATTGTAAACTAAATTATTAAGTTTTAATGTTTTTAATCCGTCAAGATTGCTTAGTTTTAAACTCTTTAGGTTCATACAATATGAGAAATCAAATGTATTAATATCATTAAATGAATTTGTTATTTCTACATTATTAGCATAGAATAAAGGTAAGAACATATTATCTTTATAATAATCATATTCACTTTCTTCATAACGTATTGTCTTTAAGTTAGGGCAATTGTTAATTACAAACGTAGATAATTTAGAAGGTAGCTTATTTAATTCATGATCAGGTCTTTCGTTAAACACTACACTTGTAGGCAATGAAAGAGTTAATAGATTAGTTTGATTATACAACTCTATAGCTTGTATAGAATAAGGATAGTAAATAGATTCTAAGTTACCACCTTTAATTGAAGTAGTCACTGATGTAATTTTAGTACCACGTATATCTACTGTTCTTAAATTTTCACAACCAGATAAATCAAGAACAGCATTACTTGCATCTACGCCAAGTCTACTACAACCATGTAAATCTACTGTCTGCATCATTTTACAAGTATCAAGAGAAACGTTGAATAAAGTATCTGCAGTGCATCGTAAATCTATAAGATTAGGTGCTGCTGATAATAATAAATGTTTAGGGCTTGTATTAGATACATCACCAATACTCTTTAAGTGTTGGCCACCATATATAAGAATTTCTTGGTCAGTTGCATGAAGCTCTTTTTCGAATCTTATAGTCTCTCCACGTTTAATTTTAAGTATTTGGCTACCTGAATTATTAGCTTGGTCTCTCCATTTAACTGTTAAGTACATAGGAGAATAAGTTTGTATATCAAGATGTACAAAACCATCCATATCTCCTCTGACAGTAATATAATCAGCTGTAGAAGCATCGTAACCTAATAATGTATCTACATATAATAATCTTTCTCTAATCCATCTTTTAATTTGATTTTCTCTACTACCATGTAATGCATATAAGAATTTACCGCCAAAGTCTAAATATCTAACTTGTGCAGATTCGTTATAATAAACTTCAGGTATCTTAGACATTTGTTCATCATATATATAATGCATTATGTTTTTAAGAGTGAATTGTTCATTTCTCATATTAGCATATTCTTGTTTTAATTCTGCTTCAAACACTCTTAGTATTTTAGTCCATAATTGAGATGTAGAAGTATTGAATGTACCTTTTTCTATTTCTATATCGACATCAAATGTTAAAGCACCAGTATTGTCAAGACCCATGGCTGTATCTAAGTCGTATAATTGTATGTACCATTTCTTTCTATCGAAAGTAACAAGCTTCATATTCTTACCAAGTGAATCGACCATACCAAATACTAGTACGAATAATAGATATCTAAATACAGATTCTCTGTCAAAATATTCATCGAATTTAGCTTTGAATAATTCATCATCTGCATCACTAACAAATTCTATTAAAGTTATTAAATCTGCATAATCATCGTTACCATTCATCTTAGAAGGTGGATAAATTACTTCAAAGTCTGCAGCGTAATAATCTATTTTACCTTGTCCACTAGCAGAAGTCCATTTATTAAATGCACCAGCTGTAGCATCTGTGTTAGCTGAAACTTCATATGCTAATGTTTCATCGATTAGATTATATCCAAATGAATTAGTACTATATCTATCTAAGTTGAAATCATATAATCCCATACATTCATCATTGATAAATACTAATATAGGGAAACCTGTTATAGTTTGTCTTATATCTGGATCCAATTCTTGCGCAGGATTCTTTTTAGAATATAATCCGTTATTAGCAAACTCAGCAAGTCCTACATTATTTACATTTGAATGTTCCATATAGTTAACTTTTAAACACAGAACATTTTCTGCCTTACCAGTTTTAAAAGGAGTATATTTTATTGCTCTCTGGTCTTCATCAAACAATTCTATATTATAATTCTTTCTTATATAAGTAAGTGAAGATGTACCTTGCCAGTATACTTTACAATAAGGATAATCAAAGCTTTCGCCATACTCTTCATTGTTAGGAGATACGTATTTTATACGCATAGTTTTCTTTTGTGTTAATGACATTTCAGTAGTATCTCCCCAGAAATACATCTTAGGAATATCATTGTTATTATAGTTGAAATCATATTTTGCTTTTTGTTCAGCTGTATTTACTATATCAGCTATATGATTTTGTAGTACTTCTTTATCATCAAGCTCTCTTTCGTATAGTCTTAAACATCTTATTTCACAAGAACCATAGTGTTCTATACCTTTAAAGCTATTTAAATAGATATACTCCTCATGCATAAAATCTTCATATCTAATAGAACTACCACTAGAATCATCTGTTAAATAAAATGCCGAACTTAATATTGCATTGATATATATCTTACCAAACTTATTAAGTCTATCTATTACATATGTTACACGTGTCCATTCGTCATCACCAACGGCTGCATTAATATCATGAATGGCAGATATTAAGTGAGCATTTTGTGTATCTATATAAACTCCTTTGTAAGGAGCAAGAGTATCTGTTATATCAAGAACACGAGCATCTATATCTCCGACGTCCCTAGTTCTAAATAATATATCTATAGTAAATCCTGTTGTAACATTATTTGCAAAAGGAGCATACGGTATTTTAACGTATGTATTACCATTACACGCCAAATATGTTTCATTAGTATCGTTATCAGTTATCCATCCATTAGATGAATAATTGAAATTATATAATTCACCTTCTATACCGCTTACTTTATCTATCCATTTAGTCTTGTTAGCATCTTGATTAGATAAACCTGTAGCATCCCAATTAGCAATTAGCCCACCAGTAACTATTTGTTTTCTAATATAAGAGCCTGCAGTTATTTCGATATTAAATACAAGTTCTGAAGATTCACCGCTTTCTGAAGTAACAGATATCTTAATCACATGAGTCCCTACTGGCAATGTATTATTGTTATAGTAATAGTTACCAACTATACTCTGTCTTCGTGATACTAATTTATTGTCTATAGTAATTTGTACATCAAAATATTCAGTACTCTTTTTAGATATACGATAATTAATAGATAAAGGATCTCCTTCTTCTATGTTTAGTTTTGAATCAGTAGTAGAAGATACATATAAATCTTCTGTATTAACTACTACAACATTAAATGTTTGAACTTTTGTAGAATATGGTCCAGCCTTAAGATAAAATGATACTTTGTGTATCCCAACTCCCAAGCCTGTTAAATTATAACTATTATATCCTTTAGAACAAGTAACTGTATAATCATCATAATCAACAGTTAAGTACATTGTTATTTCATCATCTAATGAATATTCAACATTATAAGTCATAAGGATTCTATCGGTAATTGAATAGTCTAGATTAGTATTCATAGTTAAAGTAGCAATTAATCCACCTGCTGTTAAATCCCAGTTTAAAGTATTAGATAATAATCCAGCTCTGTCTTTTACATATAATGATAATTTAAATGTACCACTACCAAGAGCTGGTATAGTTACATTATTATATCCTTGGTCAACTGGAACAGTTAACAATTCTATATCGTTACATACTACATAACAAGTACCACTTCCTAGATTAGGAGAAGAAAAGAATATTTTTATTATTTGTTCTTCACTAGCATCTATTATAGTAGCACTATATTCTGAAGTTATAGTAGGAAGGGCGCCGCCTCCGCTACCGCCGCCCCCTGTAGTTCCATGTTCTTCTATGTATTGTACTCTTCCGTCTATTTCACTTAATTTTATATTATTGGCTTTTGCTAATCCACCAACTTCTTTTAAAGCTCCTTCTACATTGTTAGAATTAAAATTACTTCCATTATCATTAATCGCTATATCAGAAGCTTTGTTAGAAGCGATGACTTCCCATTTGCCAGTCTTATCGTTATGGTATTTAATAGACATTTACATCACTCCTATTCTGTAGCCTTATCAGATTTAGTTTCGCTAGGATGTCTTTCTGCATATGTGATAACAAGATGATCGAATTGAGCTCTACCGTTCTTAGTAGAATCAAACTTAGGTTGTATAACAAGTCCTGTGTCTGGATCTTTAACAGATAAGTCTGTAAAATAATAGCCAGTATATTCTATTTGCTCTGGAGTAACACTAAGCATTGCATATGTAGGTTGAACAGGTAATTTACCTGCATAACTATACCACCATGGTCTAAGTACTGTAGTAGCACCATTAGGATCTTCTTCCCAGTTGCGTGTCATATGTTTAGCGTCTATTTGGCTTTCAGAGAATATTATTGCTTTTTCTTTACCGCTAAGTTTATATCCAGCAGCTTGAAGCATAATATAATGTGTACCATTAACTTTATCAGGTTTTCTATTAATATCAGAACCATCACTTTTAGTTTCATCTACTAATAATAATTCACTTGAACCTGTTGAGACTTTAGTTACATAATCATTATAAGGAGATGTAGTATATTTCCCTTTTCCATCGTATGCTATATCTCCCATATATCCGCTATATACAGGTATGCTTCTAGAATAAGTATGATTATGTCCACATAATACAAGGTCTACTTTATATTTTTCAATTATAGGTATAAATCTTTGTAATCTCTTTGTTCTAACTATTGTCATAGGAGAAAGATGCATATAGATTATAACCCATTTTATTTCTCCACTAGCACGCTTAGCTGCTACTTCTTGTAAATCTTTTTCTAGAAATGCACATTCTTTAGTTAAAAATTGATCTGTGTTTAATCCTTCGTACATATATTCAGTATTAGAATTAAGATTTATGAAGTGACAGAATCCACCAAGAGTATAACTACAAGTTGATACCATTTTTTCATTTCTTTCTTCAGCTGGAGAGCCGTATCCAGTTGTAGCAAATTTATCGTATGGGCTCATATCTGCTAATCTTGGAGCATCATCTAATGTATTATAGTAGTCAAATACATAACCATATTTCTTTTCAACAAGGTCATTATTTCCTATAGTACATACATGAGGCATATTTTTAACAGTATCATCAGCGTAATCGAAATAATATTTCCATTCAAAATATCTGTTACCATTTTGTGACATGTCTCCTGTATTCATATGGAAATCAAAGTTAGGAATACCATTAGTATATTCATAGTGTTTAATGCCTTTAAATGCTTCGTCCCACATATCATATTCAAATCCATTCCATCCTTGTTGGTCTGTAGTCCATAAAAATTTAAAACCATTTGTAGAATAATCTTTAACATCGAACGCTTCTTCATCACTATAATATCCTGTAGTACCTACTTTGTAATAATAAGTACCAGGAGTTAAGTTTCTTATTATAACATGATGAACTTGTACTTGTTTGTCATATTGACTAATAACATCAGATTCAGCTTCTACTTTAGTCCATTTTTTGTCTCCTTCTTTTTTATATTTTAAAAAGCCTTTATCGAAATCTGTTGATTGCCAAGTAAATGTTCTAGTAAATTCATCTTTACCAAAACTCATATTTACTATATTAGGTACATCACTTTTTATTTGTGTTTCGCTTACGTTTTCTTTCCAAACTCCATCTTTCGTACATCTAGGTCTATATGCATCAACATTACAAGTTTTGTAATCAATTATTTCACAATCAGCTAAACTATTATCATTATTGAAAAATGTCAATCTACGAACAGCAGTATTTCTACTCATGCCCATAATAAATTTAGCACCATCGTATAGAGGAACTGTTTGTTCGCTAGTTAAACCACCAGCCCCTATCACATCAACCCATTGTTGATTAGCTGATATAATTTTATTATCTGTACTACTTCTAGTAAATTTAATAGGAGTTTCTTCAGTACATTCTCCTATTGATAAATACATAGAAAAACCTTCATCGGAGAATTGTATATTCCAGCTTTGATCATAATCTTTTATTTTAAGTCTTACTAAATCACTATTTATATTGTAATGAGCTCCACCTCTTACTAAGAAAGAACAGTGAGCTGGTATTATGCCTCTTAAAGGTAATGATTGCCATGTACCTGATTTAGCTTTATAATTTAAATATAGTCCCTTAAGATTTATATCTACTTCACTATTATTGTATAACTCAACAAAGCTATGGCTAACAGAAGTTTCTACAGTACCTGCAGTACCTGTACCTCCACCATACATTTGATTTATAAATAAAGTTTCTATATCAGCAGTTGCTACTTTTGCCATACCTGAGCCAGCTGCAGTTTTAAAAGGCACGTTTAAATTATCACCCTGTTTCCAACCTTCAGCAGTAAATACTTCCATTGGATAGACGATAGGCTCACCATCGTCTCTTAATATCATTCTAAATTTCTTATCAGTATTATCAGTTGATACTAAATCAACATATTCTTCGCTTAAATTTTTGGCACCTTTTAGCTTACCAGCTTGTACTTTTTTGCTATCACCGTTTTGTACGATAAGCAAATAGTCATTATCATTAACAGTAATTACTTCTGTTAACGCACTTAATTTTTTAGTTTCAGTTGCCATTATATCGCCTCCATTCTTAAAAATATTACTTATATTTTATTAAGCTATTCGATTAATAGAATATAATTGTCTTCTGTCGTTAAAACACTGCCATCTTCTAAAGCTAAACCACAACCTTCAAAAGATAGATCCTTATCGTCATCAGGTTTAGAGGCAAATTCAAGTTTCAAGAAGCTTCCATCTTCAAGCGCGAATAGACTTCCATCTTCCAATTCAAGACAATCGTTAAGTTTACTAATAGGTCCTGTGCCTCCACCACCTGCAATTATTAATGCAAGTTGTCTTTGCAATTCTTCTAGTTGCTTACTTAAGTTTTGTACTGTATCTGTTAAATCAGATATAATTCCCATTGTAGAATCATCAACGCCAGCATCAGCATTATCATTAGTATCAATCCATAACATGTTTTTATAGTTTTCACCGTACTGTTCTTGAGTAGGTGGTTCTGGTCCAACATGAATGTTGTTGACAGCTAATTGAGTAAGAGTTGCTTGGTATGCAGTAGAAACAAATTGTTTTAATATATTCATTTCATAAGCATTTAATATATTACCGTCGACAAAATTAAGATTTTTAAAATCCGATAGAGTATACTCAGCCATTAGTTATCACCTCTTTCTAATACTGCAATACGATCTTTTAATTCTTTGATTTGGTCATATTGTTTTTGAATCATATGTACAGCTAAACCCACAAATTCTTCATAAGATAATGCACACATTTTTCCTCCATCAAATGGATCATATCCTAAAGTTTTCATATAAAAATCTGTATCAGGATCTGTTTCAACATAGCCTCCAAAGTCTTGAGTAGTAAGCTTATTGTTTTCTAATGAACTTTTAACATCTTGTGCTTTAAATCCTACGTGATATCTATCACTAGTTCCTGTTAGATATTTATATGCTATAGGTTTTAAACTCATAAAGAAATCTTCGTATCCTTCTAATGTTTTAAAGTCTTTCTTAACTCTTTCATCAGATGTTACAGTAGTACCTGAAGCACTCGATAATTTAACTGTCTTTCCACGTAGAACTGTACCAGCTAGATCATTATGACTTAAGAAACAATAATTAGAATTATTTACAAACAAACAAGGTACTATTGCATCTGTGCTATTAGTACATCTGTAAGCTATATTATTTGGCATATCAATTCCGCTTTCGCAATATATACGTCCTACATTAAAGCTATTAGTCGAAGTAGCTCCGCTACTTGCCCAACCAACCGCAGCTAATGTTGCGCCTTCTTTTATACGTACATAATCAGAATTAAACTGTATACCATTAACATCACTATTATTTATAGTTATACCGTTTAAAGTTACATTCAAAGATTTTGTATATTCTAAAAATTCAGCACTTGAAGTTACACTAGTTGAATTTATATTCATAGCAGTAGAATCCAAATTCAAAGTAGTTGCATCTAATGTCATGCTTACAGTACTATTTAAAGTTGTATTTTTGTTCTTTAGTGTTAAAGAAGTGTTGTTTAATGTAGTATCTTTACTTGTTATTTGGAATGTATCAGAAGCAAAATCAAAACCATTAATATTTAAGCTTAAAGAAGTAGCGTTAGGAAATGTTATTTTATCCATGCCTATAGTTAACACATGATCTGCATCACTTGCAGAAGCACCGATACCTACGCTTGTTCCGCCAGAGTTAATATCTAAAACGTAAAATGATGTACTTAAAACATCTGTATAAGTATTAGTTTTATTGTAAGCATCTGTTATTGTATATAATATTTTATATGCTCCGTCGCCTAAACTTCCACCGACTATTCTAGTACCAGTAGCTGTACCTGCACTTTTAGTTATGTTAAGATTATTCCCAGAATTATAACCTCCACCTTCAGCTGCGTATTGCATTTTAATTATTATAGAACCACTAACGTTGTTTCCTATATTACTATAAGAAGCTGTAACATTAGCTTTGATATAAGTACCTTCATCAGAAGGATTACCGCTCGCATCACAACGAACACTACTTACATTAGTTATTGAAGGAGGAGCATAATTACTAACTTTTATTGTAACTGATCCAGAACAAGTTGCTCCCCTGGAATCTGTAGCGATAACTTTAAATGTCAAGTTACCTGATGCTGCTAATTTGTTTATAGTATGAGTTGTACTAGTAGTAGTAACAGAAAGAATTCCAGGTCCTGTTATTCTATATGATTCAATAGTTGCGCCACGTTGACCAGTGGCGCTAAAAGATAGGGTTACTCCATTATAGTTCTTTACATAAATATCGGTAAATGCCGTACCATTTGAATAGACCGATGCAGATACCGAATTCATAGTAGGAGGATAACTACTAGCAGAAGTAGTTACCATTACAGTAAATGTACTAGAACCGATAAATGTTCCATCTGATTTATAAGTATTTACTGTAAATAATGCATTAGCTGATGTAGCATTAGAATCCATATGATTTAGTAAACTTGCAGGAGGTGTAAATGTGCATGAATTTTTAATTCCACTTGTCGCACTAAGCCCACTAGTTATACTCGTACCGCCATTATTAAAGATATAGCTTATTGAATGAGTATAGGAGCTCATATATGGATTCATATTTATTGTTATCGTACTGCCTATAGCTACATCTGTTGAACTAACAGTAGGTACTGATTTTCTATCTATTGATATATCTGTTAACTTTAATGTTTTAGTTCCAGTTAGTGTTCCTTCATATATATGAGTATTGAAACTATATTTTACAGTAACACTTTTTGTCCCATCAGAATTATGTGCTATAGTATGAGATTTATTATATAAAGTAACTGTAGAATTATATGGTAATGTATGACCTATACCATACGAAGTACCATTTATAGTTATAGTACCACTAGGATAATAAACACCAGAAGTATAATTATTATGAGATTGTCCAGATGTAGTAGCAGTAAGTTTTACTGATATAGTACTTTTATTGTTGGCTTCGTCAACACTAGTTTCTGTTACTGTTAATTTGCATGATGTACTCATTAATTAGCCCTCCATTTCAATGATAAATGTCCATTTTGTCTTAAAGTCCAATCAAAGAACCCTCCAACATTATTTCCAGATGCAGTATTACCAATAGTCAAAACATTTTTAACTTGTGCATTAGTAATAAACATTCTGTTGTTTGATATAGATGCTACGGCCACATCATTTTCCATGAAATCAAGTGATGTAGAACTTAATTTAGCTTTAAACTTATTAGCTGTACCATCTTCCATAATTTCTTTACCAAGTGTAATAGTGTCTCCACTAAATCTAATATATTCTTCTATATCATCACGTAGAGCATCTACATAATCTCCGACATACATATTTGTATCTCCAGAGACTAAAATAAAGTCTTCGTAGTTAGCATAAATTGTACCGTTACTACTTACTTGGAAAGTAGTAATTGCACCATTTGTACTTTCTCTTTCTATTTTTAAATCTTTAGCATTTATTTGTTTACCAGTTATAGAACCAGCTTTTATAACTGAAGTATCTAAAGTACCGCCTTGTATATAATCAGCTTTTAACTTACCAGTTGTAATATTAGTAGCATCTATATCTAATTTGCCATCTTTAAGACTTATGCCAACGTTGCCATTACCGTCTTTTAATATAAATGTATCAGGTTTTAATTCTACAGTAGTGTTGTTATTAACTTCTGTTATAGCAAATACAGTATCTCCAGTATTATCTGTAAAAGTAAATGAATCATCTAGTATATTTATATGTTCTGTATTAATACTATTTGCAGCAATTTGTTCTGCTTTAATTGCGCCTGTAGTAATACCAGAACTATCTATTATCGTAGATCTACCAGAACTATATAAATGCCATGATATTACTTTCATACTGATAGGATTAGTTCCAAGATTACCGAAGCATAATCTAATATAACGAGCATTTATATATTCAACACCAGATTCTGCATTAAAATTATTAACCAATGGAGCTATTTTATTAGGTAAAATACCTGTAGCCCATCCAGATTGATATGGGCTATATTCATTACCAACGATATAATACCAATCAGTTCCGTTATATGAATATTTAATTTTATAGTAATATGTAACACCACTGTCAGGAGCAGCACTAGTATCAAAATAAATAGTTGAAGAAGATATTTTATATGTGTTTCCTAAGTCTATTTCTATGTAAGCTGTTTCGTTTACATTATCAGCATTAACAATTCCTCCAACAGTATATTTATCTGTTATATTTTGAGCTACATCATTTCCTAATTTACAATTTGTTATTACAGTTGCTGAAGTTTCGCTACCGAATTTACTAGACCATGCTATGTTACCTTTATTTAATATATTATTAATATTAGTCGCTCCTATACCAGCTACAAGATGTGAAACATCGATAGTTTCAGCTTCTATAAACTTACCATTTATAGAACCAGTGTTTATATAACTAGCATTCATAGTTACTTTCTTATTTTCATTTACTTCTATAACTGTATTGCCATCTATATCTGTTAATAAAAATTGGCTAGGTTTAATTATTACTTCATCATTGCTTTTAATCCAAAATACAGGCTTGTCTTCTGTCCCTACTAAAAATGAACCATCAGTTATATTTACTCGTCCAGCACTCATTTTGCCAGTAGTTATATTATCAGCATTTATGTTCAACTTGCCATCACTAATCCATAAACCATTGGTTTGACTATTTGTAGAACTATTTGTTAAACCATTGATTAATTGTTGTTGATTTGCAACTGTTGGAGTCAAACTAAAACTATTAGCCTTTATAGATATGTTACCTTCATCATCTATATTAAGGGTTTTATTTTTATTATCATATACATAATTGCCTTCAGTATCTTTACTACGTTTATATACATCAAGATTATATGCTTTAATTTCTTCACCATAAATAGCAGATACTTTTAATCCTTCATCATCAAAAGATATGTATCTTGAATCATTACCGAATTTAAAGGTACCATCAAGTTTAAGCTCAAACGTCTTTTGACCAAATCTCATACCTACAATACCAGAATCAACATTGCCCTTAAATTCTTCTTCGCCAGTATTAGTTCCTAAATCAACACCTAATCCTATACCAGTTAATTCAGTTCCTTCCTTACGTCCAAGGAAAGCACGAACCCCTACTATATTTTCATTATCTATTTCAACAGTTCTACCATTCCAGTCTTTGACCCAAGAAGGCAAAACTCCCGTAACGTCATCTATTAATATACCTAAGTCACTAGCTGCAACATCCCCAAAGCTTAATTTATTCCCATCAAAAGTAAGAAATGTTTTATCAGCATTAGCTAATCTAAATGTACCATTGTCAAGATCAAAATAACTTTTACTATTAGTTCCTTGCAAATTACCTGTTTTAATATTATTAGCTGTTAATACATCAGCTGCTAATTTATCAGTAGTTATTGTATTAGTAACTAACGCGTTACCTAAAATAGTATTAGTAGTAATTAGTCCACCGTTTATAGTAGTTATATCTGGTAGTTCTCCTTTGAATGCTTTATTCAAGTTAATTGTAAAGCTATCATCAAATTTCTTGCCAAAGCTATCATTGAAACTTTTATCAAAACTAGTAGTAAAATTCTTATTAAATTCATCGCCGAATTTATTAAATGTTACATAACCACTTAAATCTATTTGAGGCGCTGCTATTTGTATAGTATCACCATTCATATCTATTAATGTAGTATTTCCATCAGCATCTTTAGTACCTAATTTAATACCGTTAATACTTAAATCAAATGAAGATTTTAATCCTTGCTTTAGATTCTCTGCAGACATGTTTATATCACTAGCAGTTTGATTAATTACAGTTTGAGATATTATTTCAGATACTTTTTGTGGATCCTTATCAACATCCACTACTCCGTTCTGTACTATATTTACTATAGCTTCAGGAGTTATCTTTTCAGATGCTATTGAGCCTATTGCTTCTAATAAAGTAGGTTCTTTACCTTCTGGTCCAGCATAATACTTTTTAACTTCTCCGACTTCAGATAGTATTTGATTAGTTTCGACTTCAAGCTTAGACCATTTATCAGTTACTACTGTTAATCTAACTATGCCTACAGCATCTTGACATATTACAAATACTCTTTTTAATAATGAGTATTTATCAATATAAACTGTATATAAATCTTCTAGTGTAGATTCTTCTATTATTTCATCGTTAGAACAAATAGCAATAGCCTGAGTTCCAGCTTTATCACCTTTTTCAATCTCTGCTATTCTCTCTTCTATCTTAGCAACCAATCTATCTGTATCACCATTATATGAACGTTTGACGTTATATAATATAGTTTTTAAGTTACCAGAACCTGTTTCTCCAAGAACAGCATATCCAAGTTTAGATTGCCCTAGTACAAATGAAGGTAATCTTTCTTTATCTGTATCTGAACCTGGAGTAACAATAGAACGTCTACGAGCTCTTTGTTGTCCGCTACTAGCTTTATTAGTATACATAGATAAATCTAAATCTGTAGCGGTCTCTTTGCTATATGTAGCATCTTTTAATTCATCTGTATTATATAACTCAGTATATATAGCATCAGCTTCAGAACTTTCTTTTTGTATCTGCTTTAATAGATATTTAAGTTGTCCACTATCATTTAAATCAATAGAATCAAGTATAAAATCTTCTATTGTTTGTCCTGTAGAAGAAAGCTTAAGTGAATTAACGACAAGATTAACTTCTCCTTTATCTGTTATTTCAATAGTTTTAACACCATCATTACGAGCAACAGTTAAGTTATGAGCATCTATACGATCGCCTTTTATTGTACCTGATTGTATATAGTTAGCATTAAAATATATTTGTAATTGTCCAGTCTTAGGATCACGAATAGAATATAAGCCTTTAACTGTACCGTTATTAGTTAATGCATCAAATACAGTTTCTTGATCCAATATAAGTGAAGCATCATCTGGATGTGGCTGCCATGGATAATCATTAGCAGTATTATATAAAGCTAAATGTGAAATATTAAAATCGTACACTGAACCATTATGACCAGTTATATATATCTTGATAGTCTTTGTATTTGGTAGAGTCTTAAAAGATGTAAAGAACTTACATACATCAGTCGTTATTTCTAAATCTTTATATTCGTATAAAGTAACCTCTGCATTACTTTCATCGATAGAACATATTCTTATATTTATTCTATTATCTACAACAGATGTTGCTGATGTAACGTATGCTAACATCTGAAAACTATAATCAGAATTAGTTTTAATATCTTCATCGAATACTGTATATGACACACCACGTTCTGCATCAATAGCTACATCTGATTGTAACTTTAACCAATTATAACTTCCTCGTTGAAATACAGAAGGAGTATAAGATAAAACAGTACTACCGACTACATCATAATATTTATTCGTAAATGTAGTAAAAGCAGAGTTTCTAATTAAGTTCTTAACTATCGCGTCTACTGTTCCAACTCTATTCCATTTACCATTTTTATAAACCCATATAGTAGCAGGATCTGTCGAAGTATCAACCCATAATTGTCCATCATAAGGATTATCAGGTTTTTCAGTTACAGCTATTAAGTCATTAATATCTACTAATGTTATATGGCTACATGCAATAAGTTCATCTTCATTCATCTTATTCTTTTTATAAGCTTCGAATTGAATAATGCATTTACCATCAATTTCATCAGAAGTTACTTCTATTACATTTGAGCCTTTATGGTTTTCGTTCCATTCTTCATCTGTAGCATAATTAGATGCGTCGGGAGACCACATAGTCCATCTAATATCTTTTATCTCAGAAGTGATATCTTTATTATTCTTATATATAACTCCAGTTAAAGTTGTGCTTCGATCATAAGGTTGTAATAATAAACCATTACTAGAGAATATCTCTGAATCATATAATCCTATATCATCGATAAGTTGTAAGGTGATGCTGGCACGTGTAAGTGCTTTATAAGATATCATATTATCACCTCGCTATATTATTTGTTTTCTTCTTGAGTATAAGCTTGTATTTCATATGCAGTTGCTAATGTAGCATCCATATCGTTAGCATTTATTCCTGCATTTTCATTTATTAAACTAGCTGCCGTTACTTGATCTTCAGTTAATTGATTTGACATTAAATAAGCTCTACTATTTGAAGCAGCCACTTGTACTTTATCAACTAAGTCTAGCGTAAATTTATTTTGCTTATCTATATCATTTGCAGTAACGTATAATTCTCTAGTTCCTTCCATAAGCGTTAATCCTTCATTTGAATTAGTCACTACTTGACTTTTTAATGTAGCTATACCTCCATTATATTCATTCCATACATTCCATGTGATAGAACCATCAATAGCATCTTTATACCAAAAATATGAGAATAAACTATTAAGTAATTGTAAGTCTTCCGTATTAGTATCGTCTAATAATTGACCTTTATATATAATTACAGGCTTAAGTATTGTATTATCATTATCTTGACCACGACTTAATTTGTCTCCAGTACTTGATTGAATATACATTCTTATAGGATCTGAATTGTCATATACAACTTGTAATTCACTATATTGCATATTGTTATAAGTAACTACACATTTAATAACATCAGAACCAGCTATTAAATCTGGATACACTTTAAGTACTGTTCCACCTTTAGAATATTTAACAGGAGATAATTCAGTAGTGATAGTACTATCTGAACCTGTTACTTGTTCGTACTCACAAACTTCGTATAATTTATTTCCTGTTTCAGAGTTTTCGTTAATATAATCTTGTTGAGTTGCATCAAGTAATCTCCAACATGTATTTGTCTTTATATCTCTTATGTACCATAAAACAGATGTAGTACTTTCTGCATTTGCTATTTCAGATGCTAACTCTATAGCTTCTCCATTATAATAGAAGCTAGCTTCTAATTGTATATACTCAGGGCTATCATTATATATTGTATTTCCGTTAACAGCTTCTATATGAACTTTAGAAGTACCAGTACCTGCTGCTATATTAGATATATTAATACTAAATTGTTGTCTAATTGACATATTAGCGTATGGATCGTTATAAGAGAATTTGCATATAATATCCATACTAGTATTAGGAGACAATACATTTTCATTAATGACTAATTGTCTCTTATCGTTTATAGTAACCGTTTCGTTATTTATACTGTAATCCCAATTAAAATTATAGCCTTCTGTTCCAGAAACTATTTCAGTTTCTACTCCTGCATTATCTCTACGGTACCAATGTATATCACTTATAATATTCGTAAAAGTACCAGTAGTAAATGAAGGATATTCTTCAGGCGAAAATAAATCAGGATTATAATATGTTGTTCCTTCAGCTTTCTTTATATTAGAAGCAGTTAAAAATGGTCTAATAACAAGATTGTTAAATTTCCAGTTAGGAGAATATGCACTATCTCCTGTAGCTGTAGGAACGTATATTTGATTTCTGCTACCGCTAACTATTGATAACCCTCCTGACAGATAAGATGCATCTGTAGTATCAACGATAGTAATCTGTGCAGTAGCTTTAGCTGCATATTTATTGTTTGCCATCTATATCACCTCTTTTAATTTTTTGTTATTGAATCAACGTAAGTAGAATATGCATTTTTTACCCATGTTACTTCATCTTCATATTGAACATATTGACATTGAAATAATGCTCTTCTATTTACGTCTTCTCTAGTAACTAATATTTCTTTTGCACCTGCTGCGTAACGTAAGTTCCATGCAGCATCTTTTAATTTGTCAGTCTCAGAATTACCAGAGAATCTAGTCCATTTAAAATTAGATTCACTCGTTATATCTGTAACATCTTTGTTGTTTTTATATAACTTAACATATAATGTAGTGTAAAAGCCTTCGTCTGTAATCTGCGTTCCATTAGTACTTAATAATTCTAATTTATAATTAGATGTATCTGTTTTAGATTCATCTGGATTAGTAGTACTACCACCGCCTCCATTTAGATCATAGCCCATGGCTTGTAGACCACGTGCCACTTCTTCAAGGCTTAAATCATAACGACCATATCCGTCATTATAATAAGGTGATACTATAACGTCTTTTATTTTATCCCAATCTTTTTGATTGATATCGGCCATAATAACACACCCTTTCATTAACTATAATATTATTACCAATAAAAAAGGCCGATTGTTGATCGACCCTTTTATATGACACTTATAAAATTATGCTGTATAAGTTATTCTCAATTTAGCATTTAATGCGAATACTATATAATATGATAAACTAGTAGAAGGATAATATGCTTTGAAGTGATCATACTTACCAGTTTTAAATCCATTGACTACATCACTACTTAATGTTATCCATTTGCCTCCGCCTCTAGCTAATGTACTTGAGCCATCTACTAGAACATCAGAATATGAACCTGAACTGTTGCATGCATATAGCTTTAATGTAGCTGAACCTGATGTACCATGTGTAGTATTTGCTCTTTGTACATATATTTGAACAGATTTTACAGTTGAATTGTTTAAGATACTCTTAACTTCAGAAAGTCTAGAACTTGTAAATCTGAAATTACCTTTATAATAGTAGTACCCAGAATAATAACCTTGTCTTACTGATGAAGTATTTGTATCTACTCTATTGCCATAACTACTTGATGAATAATTTTCTGTATAACAGTTATTAAATGAATAATCAGTAGTTCTTTCTGTTGTAGTTGAAGCTCCAGAAGAACCTGTTCCTGGTTTATAGGTTTCATCAAATAATACTTCCCAGCCTTTAGTTTCAGCTAATACGTAATTACATTTTTGTTGTACAGAAATACCATCTGTACTGCTTATATCTATTTGTTTCTTATTAGATATTGCAGAAGATGGATAATATTTTACATAAGATGAGTTGTTAGATATATAAGCATAGTTATTTCCATGATTTGTTAATGCACCAGTAGAACTATTACGCCATTGATTTATCTTATACCATCCTGAAGATGCTGTACCATATACATTAACCACATCTCCTTTAACTAATAATCCAGCATAACTACCACTAGAAGAACCAGTATATCTTACATTTAGGTTTGATGCTACTACTTCGGCTGTAGCTTGTGTAGTAGTTGTAGAACCTGCTGGAACAGAAGGTAAAAATTCAAAAAAACTATTTAATGATGCTAGTGTTGTATTATCATTAATAATTATAAAATCTGCTATTTTTAATTGGTCTCTCATATTATCTATTATATTATCAAGTGCTGCAGGATATTGCGAGAACTTGGTAGGAGCAGTCTGGCCATTATCTTCTATGACTCCTTTAAGACCTTCTTTTGTTTGTAACGTTAAATCTAATTGATCTGATATTGCCATTTTATCACCCTTTCTTATTCTCCGTTAATTTCTCTTAATATGCTTTCTACATCTCCCATTTGAGTTTTTAAGGTACTTACATCTGTTTGTAAAGTTTCTACATTATTCTGTATAGTAAAAACTACTGAATTTGTTGCATAATTATTAAGATTATATGTTGTATTATTCGAACCAGTTATTTTCATATGCCAAGTAGGAGATGAATCACCACCTGCAAATGTTACTGATGGAGTACTATAAGACACTGATAATACACCTTTCGTATCAGAACCACCAAATATAATACCTGAACTGTATGCTGAATCAAACCATACAGGAACAGAACTACCACCTCTTAATGATGTTAATAAATAACCAGTATTAGTACTATTTATTAATTCCCATCCTCCAGTAGAACCGATTATTTCTTTAGTAAAATTACTGTTAAGTAATCCATGAGAATGTGAAGAAGCAGCATATCCACTATGAGTATGATTACTAGTAGCAGCACCTATATTAGCTGGTGTAATATTTATTGTTTTATTTGCAGAACCATTAAATGTTCCAGCACTTGTACCATTAGTTTGAATTGTTAAAGTACCAGTTGTCTTAGCAGCTTCTGTTGCTTTACCGCCAGCTGATGATGAACCTGCATAATTATGTGTATGACTTGAAGATGCATAAGCTGTTGATGCTGTATATGCTGCAGATCCTAAGCCTTTTACTGCTACATTTGTTACTGTACCGCCAGTATTAACTGATATAGTACCATTAGTACTACCTGAAGATATACTTCTAACACCAGCATTAGCAATAAGTACTGAAGATGTTGTAGCATCAGAACTTCCAAAACTAATATTTATACCATCTCCAGATTTAAAATCTATTACATCATCTGTACCAGTAGCACTAATACTTTTATCGCCTATGTATATAAGACCATATGAATTTGGATTTTCATATTGGCTATGTGTATGATTTTCAGATGCTGCACCGATATTCGATGGATTTATAATAACTGTTTGAGCAGAAGATCCATCATATAATGTGCTTGTTCCTCCTTGTACTGCCTTTAATACAATATTCAATTGATTATTAACTTTATTTGCACTTGTAGCATTACCACTAAGAGCTCCATTGAAAGTAGTTGCTGTTAAGCTACCAGCAGCAGTATCAAGATAAACACCTGTATCTGCTATACCAGTTAAGGCCTTAGCTGTTGCAGTAGGAGCTGTAGAAACACCTACAAGATAAGCCTTAGTCTTAGTATTAAGAGTTACATTCATTTTAGTGTCTGTATTGTTTGAAGCTGGTATTTTTACTGTATGTTCAGATATACCTGTTACGTGTCCAGTATTATTTACTGTTACATATGGTACTTTAAATGTTGCCCCATAAGCAGGAGTTTGATTAGCACTATCTCCATAACTACCAGCTGATACTCCAGATGTAGCATGCGAAATAGTAGTTCCAGATAGTGATATAGGAGAACTAGTTGTATATGTAGTATCCTTAGCAACTATTGTAATACTGTCATTAGTTGCATTAGGAGTCAAAGTTATATTATTTCCAGCGGTTAATGTTAATGTATCAGTAATTGAATCAGCAGCAATAGTAGTATTGTCAACCTTCACATTAGAGAATGCATTTTGATTGGTATATAAATTATCTAATACATTAGTTTTATATGCTATTAACGATTTTTGAATAGCATCCATTGTTTGAGTTTTAGTAAGCATTCAATCGTTATCTCCTTTCATTATAATAATTAATATATTATTTTTATTAAAAATATAGGCACAAGAATATAAAAATTTTTGTGCCTATATTCTATTTATTCTATTTTCTATTTAGCATTTATAGCAGTTTGAATATTAGTTATCATAGAAGTTATTTCCTCATCAGAAACGTCTGCTTCAGCTATTATACTATCTAATTTAGTTTTATCGCTAGCACTCATTAAACCATGAGCTGTTTGTGAAGCTTCAGGATATGTAGTATCCTTTGCAACTATTGTAACTTTTTTACCAGTTGCATCTGGAGTCAAAGTGATGTTAGAACCAGCTGCCAATGTTAATGTAGCTGTTTTACTACCAGAAGCTATACTAGTATTTCCTACTTTAACAGTTGAAAATGCATTTTGATTGACTTCAGCGCCAGCAGCTATTTTATTTAACTTGTCTTTATCACCAGCACTCATTAAACCGTGTGCGCTTGCAGTTGCTTCAGGATATGTAGTATCTTTCGCAGCTATAGTTATTGTATCATTAGTTGCATTAGGAGTTAATGTTATATTATCTCCTTGTGATAATGTTAATACATCTTGTTTAGTATCAGCTTCTACGTTAGTAGTAGTTGTGCCTACTTTAACAGCTATAGTAGCAAATGCATTTTGATTGACTTCTGCACCACTTGCTATACCTTTTAATTTATTCTTTTCGTCTGTAGTATAATCATTAGTTGATAATCCTTTACCATCTACTTTATCTACTTTAGCGCCTATTTGAGCAGCTATTGTAGTAGCGAATTTAGGATCATCGCCTAAAGCTTCGGCTAATAGATTTAAAGTATTTAATGTATCAGGAGCTGAATCAACAATTTTAGCAGCAGCAGCTGCAGCAGCATCGTCTACATATTTCTTAGTTGCTGCTTGTAAATCTGTAGTAGGTGCCGTAGCTAATGTAACAGCCCCAGTAAATGTTCCACCTGACTTAGGCATATAATTTCCTATACTTAATCCAGTAACTTTATCATCTACATATTTTTTAGTAACAGCATGTAAGTTAGATGTAGGAGCGCCAGATAATGTGATGATACCAGTAAATGTACCGCCTGATTTAGGCATGTAAGTGTTTGTAACAGTAGTTTTATAAGATGCTAAATCTGACGAAACTTTATTAGCGGCACCAACAGCATCTGCTCCAGATATTTCTATAGCGTTATCTGTATCGAATGATACAGATATACCGTTACTACCTTTAAAAGTAGCAGTAGATTCTTTACCAGCAGCAGCTACAGTATTATCACCTATTTGAATTTTTGATATAGCGTTTTGGTTTACTTCAGCTCCATCTGCTATGCCGTTTAACTTAGTTACCATACTAGATGACATATGTCCGTTTGCAGTAGCGGAAGCTATAGTATTATGAGTGTTTATTTTAGAATCAATTTGATTAGCCACTAAGTCATTATATTTGATTAATGATTTTTGAATAGCAGCAAGGGTTTGAGTTTTTGTTAACATGTAGTGTGTCTCCTTTCTTATTTGTCATATTCTAAATAAAATATTACCGATTTGAGACTACTTTTTATATTGTCAGGAATAGGACCTATCTTAATATAAACAGTTTTACAGTTATAAGAATCACTACCTCCATTATTAGCATAACCAGTTAAAGTACCTAATTCATATTCCCCTCTATCTATATTGATTGTAAGAGGGGAATAATTCACACCATCGATAGATATTTGGAATAAATTTAGTAAGAAATTATCTTCATATGATTTGAATGCTACAACTAATTTAGCATTAACTACAGAATCTATATCAGTAGCACCATTGTAATTATTATAAATTCTAATAACCTTTTCTAAGTAATCACCTGGAGTATAAGCTCCGTCTGCAGTATATGTATTGATTGGTTCAAAAGTATCATCTTCATTGATGAACCAAGTTATATTAACTGTCATAACTATCTACCTTCCCTTCCGAATCTTATTCCTGTTATTATAAGTTCATCTCCGTCATTTATATTACCAATATAATTATCTGATATCGTAAGCTGTGTAACAGAATAGCTATTATTTACAACGACATCTTCTAGAGTATAGTTTTCATCACGAATTAAAAATTTGTCTTTTAAGAACTCTGTACCTTCTTTCATTCTATGTATAAGTTGTACATAATCTTTTTCTCTTATATTGTAAGTATCGTTATTCAAGCTACCTACTGTATAAGATTTAGTTGTTCCATCACTCTTTATTGAAGCATTAATAAAATTAAGCGTTTGCGGAACTCTAGCTGAGAATTCAGCATTTATTTGTGATTCTTTTATTACACTGTTTACTGTTAGATATGTATCTTGATCTTGTGATAAATTACCAGCTATTTTATTTATAGTAGTTTGCATATTCATTATTGAACTACCGAAGCTGGCTTCAAGCTCATCAAGTTTTGTCCCAAAACTATCTATTGCAGTTTTAAATTCCTCGTAGTCTACATCTATAGAGTCAAGTAAACTATTTATATGGTCATAACTGTAATAAGTACTAGTTATTCTATAAGTTATGTTATCGCCTGTATTTAATAGTCTACGTATTGTAAATCTACGACTTGGAGTACCTTTATCTCTCATAGCTACTGATGTATCATAGCTATCTAGATATTCTAGATTCTTATTTAATAAATCTGTATCAGGTGTTCCTATATCTGTACCTTCAATGTAATCAACGTTTTCTGTTAAACGCACGCCGTTAAGATATACTTCTAATTGTTTTTCGCCATATCTGTAATAACCTGTTTTAATATCTACATTCTTTATGTTAGGATCTTCGACTACAATATCATCTTCATTGATATAAGTTGCTATACGTTGTAACTTACGTTTACTAGGAGTGTCTACTACTGAACGATTAACTCTTATTTCTACGAATAAGTCTTCTTCTATTAATGGAGTGCCTAGTTCATCATATCTTAATTCATCTTTTAAGCCTTCGCTGTATCTTGCATCAAGAGGTTCAACTAACATGATTCCAAGACCAGTATCTTCATCTTTATTAAGAGCAGTAGTCTTATAGTTAGCCCAATGATAATTCTCGTCTTTAAATAATGAATCGATTACGCATTGTGGAGCATAATCAAATACATTATCAAGAGTTAATTCTATATATTGATCGCTGTGTAATGGGAATTGATTTACATATACATCTACTTCATGTCTATTAGGAGTAAATAGCATACGTCTATCTTGCTCTGCATCGAAGAAGAAGAATTGATATTTATATGGATAGTTCTCATTTTCTCCAAGGTCTTTAGCAAGTTTTGTTTGCCAGTAGTTGCCTCCAGGCCATGTATTATGTATACCGTAATATTTTATTTCTTTTGTATTCACATATGACTCTTTATTTACAGGAACCCACATCATACCGCTTTCTTTAATATTTATGCAATATGTTATTTTATCTCCTATGTATAATGATTTATAAGCTCTGAATGTATCTGATTCAGAATCTTTTAATATTGTTTGATTAGTAGATGGAATGCCACCAAACATTTCTACATAATCAATGTCTTTAGTAAGACGCACGCCATTTACATATACAGATAATTCTCCTTGTTCTACTTTATATGCAATATTAGTTTTATAATCTACTTCGTCTTGTCCATCTTGGAAATCTGTTGTTACTTCTATAGTCTTTTTATAGAAATAGTTATCTACTTTCTTATATACATATAAAGTATTGTTATTAAGGTTTAACCATAATTGATTTTCATGTGGATCTTCTGGTTCTTCCATATTTATAAATTCTAAGTCGTCAAATGGAATACCACAAATATATAAGACACCATTACTGTCAGTATAAAGATTTCTCTTATCTCGTAAATCCTTTTTAATTAATATATTAGCATGTGGAGTATCTTCACTGTTTTCTTTATAATCACTTGTAATAAGTAAATATGCTATTAAGTATTTGTAATTATCAGGTAAGATAGCTGAAGGTGTTGTAGATGTAATTGATGAAACTTTGACTTGTAGTTGATTGTTATTATCTATATATAATGTATCTATTCTATCAGCTGTGCTGTAGTATTTTATTTTCAAGCTTCTTTTTACGAGACCAGTAAGAGTCAATGTCTTATCTTTAATAGCTTTAACTCTTATACCGTCATCTGTAGCTATACTATTTACGTAATTTATATCTATACCAGAAGCTGTTGGCAAATAAGAATCACTAAACTCAACAGGTTCGTATCTACTAAAGAATGAATATGGAACCTCATTTAATGTTATTTGATTCTTTGTATCTGCTACAAGATATTCGCATTGTTGTGAAAGTATAGGTTTTTCTATATCTATAGTTTGTTCTTCTATAAATATTTCCTCACCGTCTTTAGTGATTATAGTCCCAGAAGATACTGTAATATAGAAATCATTTTCGTTAGCAGTAACAGTTATGTCTAAACCATTAGCTATACCAGGACCTCCTATACTTATTCTTTCCCTGTTTATTTCATCTTGTAGTATCTCAAAATTTTCCTGTATTTCTTCGCTACGTACTCCATAGTCAAAATCTATAATATTTAATTTCTTGGCCATTTATTATACCTCCTCATCTTCAAAAAATATAACAGGATAGTCTTCTGCTACCATGTATTTCTTAACTACATTCATGATTCTATCTTCATATTCTTTGTATCTGCTAGGCAATGTAATTATAAGTGTACCTGCTTGTCTATATGGTCGTCCATTAATATGACCTATATCGAATAAATTGTAATTATCGGGTTCACCTTCTGGTAATCCTCCGCCTAGCTGTCTTATATCATACATAGTTATAGCATCTGAAGTTTGACTAACAGAAACTGTAAATAGCAAATACTGTTCATCTTTTTTTATATAATCTTCAGAAAAACAATAAGAAATACTGTCAGTAGTTTTATCATAATATACAGAATAATTAGCTTCTCTTATTCTTTGTACTATTGTCTCTCCAGAATCAATATTCGCTATTATATAAGGTATTGTAATAGTTGTACTTTTAGCAACATTTATACCAAGAGAACTACTCTTAAATGCATAAATTAATATCTTCAAATTATCATTTTCTTCAATCATGTAGATATTGTTTATAAGATCAGTTTCTATTAAATAATGAAGTACGCTCAAATAATATATCTGTCCATTGTAGTATATAGATTTCCAGCCATTAGGACGATCAGGTTCAGTATAGCCATCTATTTTCAAGTCAGGATCTAATTCAAACATAAGCCTATTATTATTCTGACCTATACATTTAATAGCGTTAGTTGAATAATCCAAATCTGTATCTGATACCGCAGTTCTAGTATTAGGGTCATCTATGATACTTATATTGACAAGAGACATATCATTAGAATTAATTCCAAAATAAGTCGATAGATTTGTATTAGAAGTAAAGTTATTCTTTACAGTTAATGTATTACCAATCACTTCATAATCAGGGACTTTATATGTAATCCATTCTTTTATATAATCACTTGATTTATAACTATTCATATATACATACATTAATGTTTCAAATATTATAGGAAACCCTGCTGATTGATGATTAGAATCAAATAAGCTTACATGAGATATGATTACAAAGCCTCCATTTGTATATTCTAAAATTAATATTGGAGATGTAGCGTCTTTATTGAATATATTATGTACACTAATTCCAGTTACTTCATGTATACGATTAAGATTGAAATATGTATCGCACATTATAGAAGCATTAGAATTAATAATAGGAGAATCTAAATGATAAGTTACATTGTCTACAGATGATAACATTTCATAGTTCTCATTAAAAGAACGGGCATCTTCGCATGCTATCCATAAGTTGCATCCCTTTTCAAAATACTCATTTATATCTATTTGTTGAGTGCATTCATCATCATAATATGCAGCATTGGCTGTTGCTATGAAACAAAAGTCTGCTTTCTCTAAAGGCATATTCATGAATGTATCTGCTGTTAATTGGTTATCGTTTATCTTAATATTACTAGGAACATATCCATTATCAGAAGCACCAGTAAATACAGGAGATAAGCTATTAGACATATACTCGTTATAACAATTAATATTTAAATTATAAACTGTATCTATGCAATAACTCATACTCTTTTTTACCATGGCTTTCCATAGGAAGAATTTAGGAGTATATTGAATAATATTATTTGGCATATAGTACCATTTTTGATTCGTATACTGCATCAAATTTGTAGTATTAACTTCTTCTTTATATCTATTAAATATCTTAACTTTACCATTCTCTAATTCTTGTCCAGGTATTAATGGAGTCATAGAATCTATACTAAAATACTCACTAGGCAATTTGTCTATATTATATTTACTGTAATCAATATCCATATATGCTAATGGTATATTTAAATCAGTATCTACACGAGATGTTGTTATAGTTTTTATTTTATGATTAGACGGATAAATTTTCATATTGCACCTCCTATCTTCCTATTACTATGTAACAGTTCTCTGATGGAACTAATTTAGTATCATAATATTTTTGTTCATTGATATATTCATAAGAACCATTTTTCTTTTCTGTATTATCATAAATTACGTTAATACCTTCTTTATCATTTGTAGCTATTTCTACAAGATAACTGTTATATTCATAATTGTAATTAATGCAATAACTGTCTAGTTTTACATAATCTACGATAAAATATTTATACTTTTCTGGATTACGTATAGTAACGTATCCTGTTGTATAATCAATATATACTTGATATTCATCACCTTCGTACATTACATCGTATATATTACAGCATAAATCTATATTGTCTTTGCCGCGTTCTGGTATGTAGTATAATTTATCCATATCAAGTGTAGCATCTTTAGGAATGCCATATATAATGATTGCTCCTGAATTATTTATAGGCAAAGAGTTTAGCTTTATTAAACTATCTGCTTTAAATATTTCTCTTTCTGTATTAGTAAAGATATAATAAGGAGAATCATTTTGCATTACAATTCTAAAGGATGCGCTTAAGTCTAAAGGATCATTATGCTTATTAAGTACTACAATAGGAGATTTGATAAGTCCTGGAACTGATTTAGTAGTTGTAAATTGAACGCCTACATTAGTTTGACTTCCATCTTTATCAGTAAGTATTAAATTAGTTATTATTGCATTTACATTATCAAACATAATAAATTTAAGACTATCAATAGGAAGAGTAAATTTATTAGCATTAACTTCGTTACTGCTTACTAATTGTCCATTTTCATAAACAAAATGATATTTAATACCGACAGATAATTCTAAATCATTTAATCCATAATGTCTGTTTGATATATTGACTATTGCATATTCAGTTGGACTAAAATCTGTATCTCCTGGAACAAAATTAACAATAGCGTCAAATTCTATCTTTGATAGTTCCTTTAAATCAAACTCTAAATAACTACGTTCTATCTTTACAAAATCACCTGTCTCGGGAGTTGTTTGAATATAACTATTATTCTTTGCAGTTGTAATTGCTATATCATTTATAGAACCATTGGTTCCAACAAATTTCAATGACACCTTAGAATCCATTGGCAACGTAAATGTCTTATTAGAGTTCAATATATTCTTTTCATCATCAACGATTCTTTCGTCATTTGAATACATAACATAAGGTTTAATATCACATAAATCAGACTTATTATATTTCAAATAATATGTGCCTTTTTCTAATTCTATATTTAATTGTTCTATTTCGGCATTGTATTTACATCCCTTAAGTTCGAATCCATCTTCATTAAATTCTATGTATCCGCCATGAGTATTAGTCATATTAACATTCCAGTCATAAGGAATAGAAGAAGCGATAGCTATGTCTTTAATAACATTATCTTTAACAGAATAATATGCTATATTAAAACTATCTAAATCGCATTGAGAATTATATATAGCTATCTTTTGCTCGCCAACATAAATAGTATATTGATTATCGCGCTTAGAAATTTTAAACTCCAAATTTTCTGTGTAGCACTTAGCATATGCAGCATTCAAACTTCCTTGTATAGGATTGTTTACACTGTCAAGATCATCAAGATTACGATAGTATACGTCTACAAACTTTACTCCAAGTTTAAACATTAGCAGTTCTCTTTTTTGTGCTAAATAAGTACCAGCACTGTCGAGCAGTGCTATACCAAAGCCTGGATTAGCATAGTCGACAGTAACTGTTATATCTGTATCTCCTTTATATATATAGTCATCAAATAAGACATCCTGTTCATAAAACTTGATACCATTATCTATTTCTACTCTAGCTGTAGGTTTTATCACTTTATATCACCTCTAAATCTATATAATCTAAATCTATATATCCGTTTCTGTTATTAATTGCTACTTTAATTTGAAAGAATCTAGCTGAATTCCATTTAACTGTATTAATTAATTTGCCGTCGGCATTAAATTTAAGCAGTTTCCAATCGCCCCAAACATCAGCACTATATTTATCAGAAGACGCTCTTATATAAAGATTTACATCATTTATATTACTTATAGCTTTTAAACTTATAGATTTAACTTTATAACTTAGATTCTCTTGAGCATCAAAAACGTATGATATAAAATTACCTCTTTCACAAGTAGGAGCCATTAATAAGTTTTCTTTATTAGAACGATACTCTGCAAATAATATTAAATTATCTAATATTTTACCTGCAGGTATTGCAACTTTAATTTTTATATACATTTCTACATTTTTATTATCAATACATCCGTAATTAGAATTTTCATATTTATTAGGACTGTATACTCCATCTTTTGTATTAGAAGTATATATAGCAAATTTTAATCCTGACATTTCTTCAGTATTGATATTATTAAGTTTATAGAACAGACGTTTTATAGTATTAGGATTTTCTATATAGATAGGTTGCGTAGTCAGATATCCGTAGCCAGTGTGAGAAGCTTGTACGTAGTTATTAGTCAATATTAAGTTGTCTAATTCACAAGTAGCGAACTCTTCTTTTGTTTCGTATTTAGCTAATATTGTTAATCCCCAATCTATGTTAGAAGTAGTTTTTATGCAACCATCTGAACATAAACTAGCACCTTTACAGTCACAATATTTATTAGACTTAATAGCCATTCTATAGCATGTAGTTTCTGTCTTTTGATTTTCAATATTTAATCCTAATATATCTAAGTTCTTCATATGTACGGTAGAAGAATAAAGCTTATCTTTATCGTCAGTTATTATAATATCATCTAGAAGTTTGTGATCATATGTACTATGTACATTATTTTTAACAACTAAATAATATCTGCACTTATCTTCTCTTTGTAGTTCACTAGCGTATATATAACTAGCACTCTTAATAGGATCACCGATTTCTATATTTAATGCACGACTAAATCTAACGTCTTTATATGGTTTTTCTACTCCGATATATACATCTAAACCATAAGCCATGTATCCTATATAAGATATATCGTCATATAAATAATCTGTTATATCTATATATGCATAGCCCCAATCTTCTTCAAAGTTAAATTCTAAAGCCACATCATTTAATTCATAGTTTTCTAAATTAGATGTTAAGCTTAATCTTACACCGAATGTATTCCATTCATTAAAGCTATTACATGCAGTATATTTGCCAAAGTTAGATATTCCATATATAGTTTCTTTATTGTAGTTAAATCCATATAAATTATTCATGCCTCGTAGATTCATAGCTGAATTACGTACATAATTATCAGTAGCTTTATAAGTTTCTATTTCGCCATTTCTTAATTTAGCATTAACAGAGTTAAGTCCTGTATAAGTATCTATATCAAGAGTACCGTCGTTGCTAAATAAGTAGTATTCTTTTCCGTTTATGTAATAGTATCCTGTCTTAACTAGGACTGTATTCTCTTCAGCGAACTTATTAAATTTAAGATATGTGTCTACCATTATAGATTCAAATGATGGTTCGCTGCAGTTAACATATACCAAATCACAATCTTTAAAATCTTCTAGGTTACGTAAATCATACTTATCTCCATTTTCTATATTGAATATAGTATAAGTTGACAATTCTTTATAAGCATCTACAACGTAAGATATAGCTTCATATAAAGCATCTTCTGTATATACTAAAGCGACAGGTTTTTTAATTGTATATCTTATATGAACAGTTATCTTCTTATCTTTATCTCTTTCGTAAGCAGGCCATACTATAATTCCTTGATCATGTAGAACTTTATAATCTTCGTATGGATCATAATCAGTATAATTATAATATTCATTTAATTGTATTATTCTATCTATATTTGCATATTTAAGCTTTACAAAATAATTATCTAAATCAACAATTTCGTCTATAATTAAATCTGAAGTTTCGTCTGTTCCATCATATATCTTATATATTATCTTTGCATTATCTGGAGGAATAATAACATATTGTTGAGTATATAAAACAGAGTTATCGCTTAAACTATACATATCAGCTATTTCCATATAGTTGCTTAATTTCATTCTATTTACAATAACTGTTTCTTGTATTTCATATGCTTCTATATTAAATAAATCAGCATCATATTTGATATATAACTCTTTAATACCTACAGACCAGTTTTTAAGTTCATCAAATTCTCTTTGTTTATCAAATGGATAGAATTTAATATCTATAGGGTCAGAACCTACATAAGGCTCTACAGTATAAAAGTTTAATGAAGTAGTATCAATTAGAGGAGAGAAGTTATTAACAACAGGTATTTCTTTCATCTCATTTAAGAATAGATTATATTCGTTTATAGCTGTAGATATGACAGAGTTTACAGGATAGAAAGATATATAATCAAAATCATGAGTATTAGAGAAGCCATCAACTAGTATATCATCTGTACCCCATATTACATTTATGTCTGATGGTATATCTTCAAATACATATTTAACTGCATTCTTTCTTTTAAAGTAATCACTATTTATTTTAAATATCTCAAAATCTGATGTTGTATTACCAGTACTTATTATTAATCCATCAGCTAATTTACTACAATATACTCTATTTTTAGTTATGTCATATCCTTCAAATTGGCTCTTTAATATATCATGTAAAGAAACTATTACAGGATCAACATGCTTAATACCATTTATAGTAACTGCAGTAGCTATTTCTCCATTAGATAATAATAAGTTATAGAAATACTGTCCGCTTTCTTCTATTAAATCAATTGAGCCAGTTTCGCTTATTACTGAATACACTTCATCCCAGTCATCTAGATTTAATCTAATAAAAGCATCATTGCTTGTGGCTTTATAATAAGAAGAAGAAACATAATTATCTATTCGTTCTATTTCTATATCATTAGCATCATATTTAATAAGCGTACAATCACAATTGCAATCTATATCTAATATTCTATCGTAATTATTTAAATATGTTATTACATCTGTAGTATAGTAATTATTAAGTACGTCGCTTCCTATAGCTATAGAGTTGATTATAGGAGCATATGAGCTTTCAGTTTTCATTTCTATAAATAATTTGTTTTGTATATAATCAGGTAATATGAAAGTTCTGTCATTATTTTCAACAGCTACAAGAGCTCCATTTGCTGTAGACAACTTAATTGTATAATTATTATATTTAAAATTACCAAGAGATACTTCTATCATATTCTTTAGTTTTAAGAACATTTTTATTTTTCGAGGAGCTAATGTTTCTTCTGTTTCAAATACACTACCTGCTCCAGATATACTATGTGGTATATATTTATTATTTTCATAATCAAACATATAGAAATCTAAAGTAGTATCTGTATTTAAAGTAAATGAGAACTTGTTAGCTTCTATATCTATTGTTATTTCTTTATATCCATCATAGTCAGTTCTAAGTATTAAATCATTATCTCTCCATAAACAACCTTTAGTTACTATATCGGAATGAGCCAAGTCACTCATTTCGCAATTAGATGTAAAAGTTATTGTTTGATTTCCATAACCATTTGTATTAATAGTTCCAGAACCATTTGTGTAACCATTTCTTATAGTAAATCCGCCTTTGTCTACATTAGTCAAATAGTTAGAAGTAACCATATTATTTATATTATTTATTGTTTTGCTTATAGATGTAGATGTTAATGTACCAGAAGAATTTAATACAAATCCATTAGTATTCTTTAACAATGACTCTGTTTTTAATATAGCCTTAGTTGTTTTATGTCTATATGCTACAGTAGCTCTATATATTTCTATATTATAATTATTATTCTTAGGAACAAATTGTAATCTGTATCTGTAAGCATCAGTTATTTTAGAACCATCCGTTCTTGTTATATCTGTACCAAACTTATATACATCTTGTAATTTTAAAGTCTCTGTTACTTCATTAGAACTGTATATACTAAGATTTATAGCACCTGGATCTATTATTTTCATAGGAGCTGCTTTTAAGCGATACTTAACATTTACACTATTTAACTTTTGATTATATTTCTGGAATGTTAATTTAACGTTCTTATATATCTCTTTGTTTCTTATATAAGCATTTAATGTTTCTTTATCTTTAGAGTAAAGAGTTATGTCAGCATTAGTTTTATTAACATTATTAGATAAAATAACTTTTAAATCATCTCCATAGCCTATACCATTTTGCCACTTAGTTAATGCCTCGTCCCATTTATAAGGTAAATATTCTATGCTTTTAAAATCATATTGCCATTCATCAAGATCCCATCTTTTCCATCTATAAACATCTCTGTTCATTTCATTTAATAAATCAAGTAATTCGCTGTAACCTTTATATGCTTTTCGTAAGTTTACAGCATCAACAGGTTCTATTTTTATGTCCTCTTTTTTAAGATTTGGACAATCTATTAACAGTTCAGACATTATAGCGTTCTTTAAACCTGATTCAGATGCATTAGGTTTATTCTCATTAAAGTAAATCATACGTTTATATAAATCTTCGTTAGATTCGCCTTCATGTCTTTCCATTCCTATAAAGCATGCAAATTCATCATATATATTCCAAATATGAATTCTAGTTAATTCATAATCAAGACAATCATTATCAATATATATTGTTATAGTATTATTTCCGTTATATACTTCTTCTCTGATATATATCTTACCATTTTCATAATAAGATAAATAATTATCAGTAGCATTTAGAAACTCATCAACATTTAATGTTAACTTATAATTTGTATTGTTATATACAACTTTTACATTATCAGTATTTTGCATAATCCCTATAGTAGCCATATAAGAAAAGGCCACAATGTTGTGACCTTCTATTCTATCTAAAAAATAAGAATCAATATATTCTTGAATAGCTTTTTCTATATCTAAAGATTGTTCTGTTACTGTACTTAGTAATTTGCCACCTGTAGATTTAGAATGTCTTTTTCTTATATCTGACCATGTAGGGA